>Ga0209800_10001047_pt1 | contig 32762 bp, 28 predicted proteins | sample Higcelweek8metaG_FD_187174 | JGI IMG/M metagenome (GOLD analysis project Ga0209800, IMG submission 187174) | Freshwater pond sediment microbial communities from the University of Edinburgh, under environmental carbon perturbations - High... | ecosystem: Environmental > Aquatic > Freshwater >...
TGGGAGTCGCACCAGTAAAAATAATACTACCGAAGACAAAACTCGACACCATCTAACTCTTTTGGTTAGAAATGAAAAGGGTTACAAAAATCTAATGAAATTAGTCTCTATTGCTCATTTGGAGGGTTTTTATTATAAACCCCGAATTGATAAGGAGTCTCTTGAACAATATTCTGAAGGATTAATTTGTATGAGTGGCTGTATGCAGGGAGAAGTTCCTCAAGCTATCATTCGTAAAACTTATGAGGAAGCTAGGGATGCAGCTCTTTGGTATGAAAAAACTTTTGGCAAAGGAAATTTCTACATGGAACTTCAACATCATCCTGGACAAAATGATCAAAAAATCGCCAACGACGGATTGCTCCGAATATCCCAAGAAACAGGCATTCCTGTCGTAGCAACTGCTGACATTCATTACACCAAAAAAGAAGATGCCGAAACTCAAGATATTTTATTATGTATTCAAACCAATCGCAAAGTCCAAGAAAAAGGCAGGATGAATTTGATGGATTTCCATCTTTACATGAAATCTCCAGAAGAAATGGCTGAAGCTTTCAAAGAAACGCCCCTAGCTATTAGTAACACTCAAGAAATCGTTGATAAGTGTAACTATGACATTCAATTAGGAGAGACTCAACTTCCATACTTTGAGGTACCCCAAGGTTATGATGAAAAAAGTTATTTACGTTATTTAACCCAAAAAGGTTTAGAAAAAAAATATGGTGAGGCTATTACTAAAGTACACACTGACAGGATGGAATACGAACTTTCCATCATTGAAAAAATGGGTTTTCCTTCTTACTTTTTAATTGTGCAAGACTTTGTTAACTGGGCTAAAGAACAAGGGATTGTAGTAGGCCCTGGTCGAGGAAGTGCAGCAGGAAGTTTCGTTTCTTATCTGGTGGGAATTACTAATATTGACCCCATTAAATATGATTTACTTTTTGAAAGATTTCTCAATCCTGAAAGAATCTCAATGCCTGATGTTGATATGGACTTCGCTGACGACAGACGTGATGAGGTTTTGGATTATGTGCGTAAAAAATATGGCGATGATCATGTAGCTCAAATCATTACCTTTGGAACCATGGCTGCTCGAGCTGCGATTCGTGATGCTGGTCGCGCTCTAGATTATCCCTATGATTACTGCGATAAAACAGCCAAAATGATTCCAATGTTTTCCACCATTGCCCAAGCTATAGAAGATGTCCCTGAATTTAGCAGTTTTTATAATTCTGATAAAGACGCTAAAAAACTTATTGATAGTGCTAAAAATTTGGAAGGTGTCTGCAGACATGCCTCAATGCATGCTTGTGGAGTAGTAATTACTAAGGAACCCGTTACCAATTATTCCCCTCTCCAGAAAATTACTGGCAAAGACAAGGGTGATGGCGTGGTGACCCAATATTCATCCTCAACTAAAAGTAGCTATGTAGAAAAAATTGGACTACTTAAAATGGACTTTTTGGGGCTTAAAAACTTAACCATCATTCAAAACGCCATCAACATTATTGATAAAACTCAAGGCGTCAGAATAGATATTGATAAAATTCCTCTTGATGACGAAAAAACATACAAGCTCCTGCAAGATGCTCGCACCACTGGAGTATTTCAACTTGAATCTTCGGGAATGAAAAGATATCTCAAACAATTAAAACCAACTAACTTGGAAGATGTTATCGCGATGGTAGCGCTTTATCGACCCGGGCCAATGGATTGGATTCCTGACTTCATTGATAGAAAACATGGTCGCAAAAGAATTCAATATATTCATCCTAAACTGGAACCTATCTTAAGCAAAACTTACGGTGTAGCGGTTTATCAGGAGCAAGTTATGCAGATGGCTCAAAGCCTAGCTGGTTACTCACTAGGAGGCGCTGACATGCTCAGGAAAGCTATGGGTAAAAAAATTCCAGAACTGATTCAAAAAGAGAAAATTAAATTTATCGAAGGGGCGGTAAAAAATGGAGTAGCCAAAAAAGATGCAGAAAGTATTTTTGCTTTTATTGAACCCTTTGCCGGCTATGGCTTCAATCGTAGTCATGCTGCTTGCTATGCGCTAGTCGGTTATCAAACTGCCTATCTTAAAGCTCATTATCCGGCTGAATTTATGGCAGCACTAATGACCTCTGATCAGGGCAATATTGAAAGAATTGCCATAGAAGTAGAAGAAGCTCAAGATATTGGAATTTCAGTTTTGCCACCTAACGTAAACGAAAGCTTTGGAGAGTTTGCGGTAATCAGGAATGAAGCTGGTCAGATCAATATTCGCTTCGGTCTAAAAGCTATTAAAAATGTAGGTCATCCAGTAGCCACAGAAATTGTAGCAGAAAGAAAAAGAAGTGGTGAATATACATCCTTAGCTAATTTCTTAGAAAGGGTTGTCAGCAAAGATCTTAATAAAAAATCAATTGAAGCGCTAGCTAAGGTTGGCGCCTTTGATGATCTTGGGGAACGTAACCAGATAATTGAAAATATCGAAACTATTTTAAATTTTTCTAAAAATATTCAAAAAATAAATAGTTCCAATCAAGATAGTCTTTTTGGAGCAATGTCTATTGAAGCCCCCGCTATCGAATTATCCAAATCTATCCCTGCTTCAAAAAACCAGAGGTTACATTGGGAAAAAGAATTACTTGGTCTTTATGTTTCCGACCACCCTATCTCAGAATACAAAGATTTTTTTGACAAAATGACCACGGCCATTTCCTCTCTCGACAATTCAATGGTTGGACGCAATATTAAGGTAGGTGGAGTGATAACTAAAGTACAAAAAATAATGACCAAAAGAAAACAAAATATGGCTTTCGTCACCATTGAAGATCTGAAAGGTAGAATTGAACTCTTGGTTTTCCCGCATGCCCTAGAAACTACTGGCGCAGTATGGCAAGAAGAAAAAATAATTTTAGCTGATGGGAAATTATCAGACAAGGATGGCTCCTTTAAATTAATTGTTGAATCCGCCAAAGCAGTTAACGATCAAGAGATTCAAGATTTTAAAAGAATTTTAGCTACTCAAGAAAAAAATATTAAACTTGATGAAAAAATATCCGCCGAAAAAATTATCATCACCCTGCCACCCAACACCAACAAATCTACCATTGGAAAACTTTCTCAAATCTTTGATTTTTGTAAACTCGGAGAAACTAAAGTATTTCTCGATATCAATAATACTCTAGTTCAAACTGCTTACAGTATAACGCTAGACAGTCAAACTTTGGAAAATATTCACAATATTAACCCCGAAATCAAGGCAAAAACAGTATAGCTTGGCCTATTGCTATTTTTCTCCGAATCTGCTACAATAATCTTAACTTGTTCGTGCATCTATTAGTTAATAAGGGTTTAGTACGCGGTCGAAGCAAGAAAGTAAAATAATGCAAAAAATTAATCAAATACAGGAAACTGTAAATGATTAGAAGTAAATATGGCAAAGAAATTATATGTTGGAAATCTTCCTTACAATGCAAAGGATTCAGATTTAAACCAACTTTTCTCACAAGCCGGAACAGTTGAATCAGCGATTATTATCAATGATAAAGCTACCGGGAGAAGCAAAGGTTTTGGATTCGTTGAAATGTCTAACGATGATGAAGCTATGAAAGCAGTTGAAATGTTCAATGGACAAGAATTAGAAGGAAGAAAATTGACAGTCAACGAAGCTCGTCCAATGCAACCAAGAGAAGACCGCGGTGGTTTCAGAGGATAAAAAATTCTAAGTAAAATTAGAAACTTTAAAAACATCTATCTCAGGATAGATGTTTTTTATTTGACTCCTAAAGCAAACTCGTATTAACATTAAAATAGTTCCCAAAAATATTCATAAACATATCTCACTCTATTTGAGGAAAAGGAAATGAATAAAATAAAACATGAACGCGCAAAAGTTCAAGAGTTATTTGATGAACTGGAAGATTGCATAGAGGCAATCGACTTTCTAAATCAAATATTTATTCAGAATTTAATTTATCAGATAAGATTAAAGCTTAAGTTAAGCTCAATATTATCTTACAAAATTGAGGAGGAAAAAGGAATCACAATTTCCAGTTATTATCTAAGTGAATTTATAAAATCTATAACAGGAACCATAAACCTCCAACAAAAAATAGTTGCTCTGGAAAAAAACGTATCCCTGCTAAAATTTTCCCTATCATTCTTTACAGAAAAATATCGGAAAATTAAACTGATAAATAAGCCCTGAATCAAACTTGATTCAGGGCCACTTTATTTAATAAAAAATATTCTCCAAATGCCTTATTTCTAGAACCTCCTCAGTTTCTCTATTTAATAAAACACTTACCGCATCAAAACGATAATCAAACTCCCAAAGATTATTTTCTCTAATATAATTTTGGGCAATTTTTTGTAATTTACGCAATTTATCTCGAGTAATATTTTCCTCTGGTAAAATATTAGTTCCTGCAATAATGGATCTAGTTTTAACTTCGATAAAAATAATTATTTTATTATTCTTAGCAATGATATCAATCTCTCCCAATCTCCTACCAAGCTTATTTTGATAATTTAATTGGATAATTTTAAAATCTTTTTTCTTTAAATATTTAACCGCCAATTCCTCCCCAATTTTTCCAATATTCTTTTTTTCTTTTTTCCAAAACATAACATTTAGCAAAAGAGACTAAACCCAATTAAAAAGATTTAGTCTCTAAAGTATTTTATTTTTCCAAGTTTCTCAATTGAGTAATTAACTCCTTTTCTTTGTGGCTAATTTTTTTAGGAATAATAACATTTATTTTAACCAAATGATGCCCTCTTCCACCACCCCTCAAATGAGGCACTCCCATGTTGCGAATTCTAAATATCTCTCCACTTTGAGTACCATCTGGGATTTTCATGGAAACTTTTCCCTCAATAGTTGCTACTTCAATTTTATCTCCCAGCACAGCCTGCGAAAAAGAAATACTCTCTTGAGAAATAATATCATCATCATTTCTGGTAAATTTAGGGTGATTTTTAATATGTACTGTTACAAATAAATCTCCACTAGGTGCGCCCTGCTTTCCAGCCTCACCCTCACCTCGCACAGAAATGGTTTGTCCACTATCGATACCCGCTGGAATATCTATTGAAATATTTCTTTCATCTCGATAAACGCCCTCACCTTTGCATTTTTTACATTTTTCAGAATAAATCTTTCCCCTTCCTTTGCATCTATCGCAAGTTGATTCTTGAGCAATCGTACCCAAAATTGTACGCACTGCTTTTCTAATTCGACCACTCCCCTTACAATCTGGGCAAGTCTCTTCCCTAGAACCAGGTGCACCACCCTGACCATTACAAACATCACATTTAATATTTTTATATAATTTTATATCTTTTTTTACTCCACTCACCATTTCTTCAAAAGTAATTTCTACATCCATTTGAATATCTCTACCCACTTCTTGATGAAAGCCACTACGCCCGCCTCCAAAAATATCCGAAAAAACATCCTCCCAGCCACTCGCTCCAGAAAAACCACCAAAACCGCCCTGACCAAAACCACCAAAACCCTCAAATCCCCCACCTGCTCCAGAACCACTGGCACCATTAAAAGTTTGACCAAACTGATCATACTGAGATCGCTTAGTTTTATCAGATAAAACCTGATAAGCCTCATTAATCTCCTTAAACTTCTCCTCATCACCGCCAGCTTTATCTGGATGATATTTATGAGCCAGTTTTCGATAAGCTTTTTTAATTTCTTCATCTGTTGCGCCTTTTTCAACGCCTAATGTTTTATAAAAATCTGCCATATGTAAAAATTTAATAAATATTTTATTGCACCTTCTAATTTAACATAAAATAAAAAAATTAGCAATCCACATAAGAGAGTGCTAAAAAATATTTTATAAATAAAAACCAGTTTGCTAATTATTTCCTACTAATCAAAGGCACAAACATAAACCCTGGATAACGCTCTTCATAAAAATCATTTTCACCTCTTTTTTCTACATAATGTAAATGATTATAAACCGGCATCACCATTTTGCCTCCAATTTTTAGTTGATCTTTGAGCTCTTGATAAACTTCTGGCGCTGAAGCGGAAACTAAAATTCTATCATAAGGAGCTCGCACTGCATAACCACGACTTCCCTCAATATTGTAAATTTCCACCACTCCCTTATCTATTTTTTTAATTTTACGTAAATTTTTTCTCCCAAAATCACATAACTCCTTTATTCTTTCTAAAGCAATTACCTTCCCCTTATCACCTACAACGTAGGCTAAAAGTGCAGTAGTCCAACCTGAGCCACTTCCGATATCCAATATTTTTTGACCTTCCCGCGGATCAAGTAGCTCAAACATTATTGCTACAGTTGTAGGCTGTGAAATAGTTTGACCATATCCAATTGGAAGCGGAACATCTGCATTAGCATCTAATTCCATATCAGATGGAACAAATTCTATTCTATCAATATTGGCAAAAGCCTCGATAATAGAAATCGTTCTTAAATATCCGCTTTTCATCAAATTATTAGTTAATCTACTCATGACTTTTAAAAAAATTATTCACCAATAACTTGGACCGCGATATCCCTTTTCCTACTACCATCAAATTCTACTGCAAAAATACTTTGACGATTTCCCAATATCATCTTGCCTTTTATAATTGGAATAACCTCACTTACGCCGATTAACATTGACTTAGCATGCGAGTGTCCATTGCTTCTGCCATCAGATCTAACGGCACTATTTCTTAATTCAAATAAATCATGAGAATAATGATCCTCCACTGGTACAATACGATAAAGAACTCGCATAAAATCCTGAATCAACATTGTCTCATTATGGTTAATTACCACCCCCATAGTAGTATGCGTGGAAAAAACAGTTACTTGCCCATCGCGAATTCCAGAATTATCTATAATCTCATGTACTTTATCAGTAATGTCCATAAATTCAATCTGATTTTTGCTCTCCAAATTTATCTTGCCATTGTATATTTTCATATTTTTTAAATTATTATTTATTTTTTAACAAAACACCCTGAAGTGACTTAGCAGCTAATTCTGGTTTAATCATAGAAATCTCAATTCCCGTTTCTAGCTCAAATCCAGCCCATGTAGAAGTATGGGGCAAAACTTCAATATGCCAATGATAACGACGATAGTCTTTTCCATCACAAGGAGAGGTGTGAATATAAAAATTATAAGGAGGATTGTTTATTGCACCCTTAATTGCCACCATAACATCCTTAAAAACTTGAGCTAGTTTTATCTTTTCCTCATTAGTTATCCTCTCGAAATAAGGGCTATGCTTTTTTGGCATTATCCAGACCTCAAAAGCACTTCTACTTGCAAAGGGACAAAAAGCAATAAAGGCATCATTTTCTGAAATTACCCGTTCTTTGTGAAGACTTTCAAATTCAACCATTTCACAATATACACACTTCCTAATACTCTTGTAATACAATTCTGCTCCATCCAATTCCTGCTTCAGATAAGGAGAAATAACTGGAATGGCCATTAGCTGCGAATGTGGGTGTGCAATAGATGCCCCTGCCTCTTTTCCGAAATTATGAAAAATTGTAATATAATTTACACTCTTTTTACGCATCAAAGTCAAATATCTATCTTGAAAAGCATCGAATATCTCAGCTATCTCAAATATTTCCAAATCAGGCATGTGCCTAAAATGATCTTTCGTAACAATTACTTCATGATATCCAGTTCCAGTCATTGCAAAATAAGGACCTTCTTCTCTTGGCTTTGGTATTTTGCCACGAGAAAAAGCTGGGTATTTATTAGGAAAAACCCGCAGAGTCCAATCACCATCATTTGTTGAATAAATCAGCACATCTTTTTCTTGTCCACTTTTTTCTGGATCGCAAAAAAAACAATTATCAATATCTGAATTATTTTCTATTTGATGAGTACTATATTCAATTTTAGAAAAATCCTCTGGACGTTTAGCTCTTCCAACTGCAATAACTACCCAATCTCCAGTAATTAGATCTTGCCTCAATTCGGATTGAGTTGGATTATTTACTGCTTCTGGTTCGCTTTCTTTGCTCAGAGCACTCTCATTGTTTTTATTTTGAGAAATCTCTATTTTCATTTTTTGTTTTTTGTTTTTTAAATAATAATAGTAAAATTATTTTTTCATTTCTTCGACTTTTTTATCTAACTGATAAACGCCCTTTATCATATTCCATTTAACACTAAATAAATCCTTAAAAGTACTGATATATCCACTAATTCCAACAGTACTATCTCCACTATCGATCCATTCTATTGGCACCTCTACTATTTTATAACCCAATTTTTTGCCAATCATCAATAACTCAAAATCAAGACCCCACCTATTTACAGTTGTGCGCGGAATAATATCTCTTGTAGCCTCTTTGGTAAAAGCCTTAAATCCACACTGGGTATCCTTCATACCCCAAAGACCACCCACAGCTTGAATCATTAAATTTCCAGCATTACCCAAAAATTCCTTCCAAATTGGCTGATGAACTTTAACTTCAGACTCAGCCATATCTCTTGAACCAATTACAATATCAAAGTTTTCATCTTGAAATTTCGGTAAAAGCTTATCTAACATTCTTATCGGCGTAGCTCCATCCATATCAGTAAAAATAATTATTTCGCCCTCTGCCTGCATCATTGCCTCCCTTAAAGTAAAACCCTTACCCTTATTTTCCTTTCGATCTAATACTTTTACATTTGTTAAAGCTTGAGCATACTCAGTCGCTAACGTAGCAGTATTATCGGTGGGACCATCCAGGGCGATAATCACCTCAAAACTAAGCGCTTTATTATTAAAATATTCCACTATTGATTCTAGGTGCTCTTTCATTTTATCCTTTCGCACTTCCTCGTTATAAGTTGGTATCACTACTGATACATAGGGACTGTTATTTTCCATTTCTTTTTTTCTTAAAATTTAAGTCTGTTTAAAAATTTAATTTTAACTTAATTGAATTATACTACTTTTTTATGAAATATGCCAACAGCAAATTATACATAGCTAATCACTATCAATCATTAATTAGTACCCGAACAATAGACTAATTAATTACTTTTTATTTTTCAGAAAAGCCTCAATAAATTCATCAATATTACCATCCAAAACACTGTCTGGATTAGTACTTTCGTAACCCGTACGATGATCTTTAACTAATTTATAAGGATGTACCACGTAAGATCGAATCTGATTTCCCCACTCAGCACTATGATATTCTCCTCTAAGTTTTTTCTTTTCAATATCATCATCTTCAATAAACTTTTTATGCAATTTAGCTTTTAAAAATTTCATAGCACGCTCCTTGTTTTGCAATTGGGATCGCTCCGATTGGCAAGTAGCTACCACTCCAGTGGGAATATGAGTTATTCGCACAGCACTGTCGGTAGTATTTACACTTTGACCCCCAGCCCCAGAAGAACGATATGTGTCTATTTTTAAGTCATCACTTTTTATGACAACCTCTTTTAAATCTTCAATTATTGGCAAAATTTCCACCAAAGCAAAAGATGTTTGCCTTAAATTATTAGCATTAAATGGAGAAAGTCTCACTAATCGATGAGTGCCCGATTCACCTTTCAATAATCCATAAGCATAAAGACCCTCCATCTCAAAGGTAACGCTCTTGATGCCCGCTTCTGAACCCTTGGACTGATCAATTATTTTTGTCTTAAATCCCTTTAACTCTGCGAAACGCAAATACATCCTAAGTAACATTTCTGCCCAATCTTGCGCATCAACACCACCTGCTCCAGCATGAACAGAAATAATTACATTATTTTTATCATATTCATCACCCAATAAAGTTTTTGTTTCTAAATCAAAAAAATCTTTCTCAAAAATAAGAATTTGATTCTTGAGTTCAGTCCGCTCCTCCTCACCATCAATTAAATCCAAAATTTCCAAGTAATAATCAACTTGCTCATCAATTTTATTTATTTTTTCAACAATTCGCCTAAGTTCATCAAGCTCTTGAGATATCAAACTGGCCTCTTGATGATTATCCCAAAAACCAACCCGATTTACCTCTGACTCCAATTGAGCAATTCTATTTATCTTTTTATCTAATTCAAAGACATTCCCGCAAAGACGGGATTTTATCTTTTAAGTCTTGAAGTTTCTTTTTTGATTCAATCATTATTATTGAGCCTCCGTACTCATAGCCTTTCTTAGTTCTTCCTGGGCCACTTTCATGGTGGATTTAAAATTTTCTATCGCTAACTTTACAGCTACCTTTCTTTCTTCTCTTAACTTTTGGATTGTCTCTTGAACTTTCTTTTCTTCACTAACTTTGTTTTTATAAGTATCTCTATAATTTTTAACATCATCTCTTAAATCAGACAAAATAGTTTTTAATTCCTCACTTGTAACATCACTATCGCAAGCATTTTTTGCCTTATTAATAGCGCTGCCAACGTTGCCCTCAAACTCATTCCTGAGGCTTTCCATATTTGTCTCCCTATTTGCCATAGCCTGGCTTATTCCAGCGTTCATTGCATTCTTAGCATTATCAATTGCTGTCCTTCTTGTCTCAACTGCAACTTCAACAGTATTTTTAAACTTACTGATAGCTACTTTTTTGGTCGCATCAGTGGAAGATCTATCTTCCAAGTCCTGATAAAATTTATTTCTAGCTTCATCACGAACTCTTCTGCGCTCCTCCAACTCAATATTTCGACTATCTCTGGACTCTTTCATTTCTCGAATCCTACTCTCAACCCTCTCTCTTAAATTAATCCTATCACTATCAAGACTTTTTTCTAAGCGAGAAACTACATTATCAATTCTTACGCAAAGTTTATCTGTTTTTTTATCTTCAATTTTCACTTTTCTATCCTCCATCTTATTGGCAACCGAAGAATCAATAGCCCTAACCCCAGAAAACAAAACTAATCCCATTGAAAGCGTTGCCATTAAAAATATTATTCTTATATTTTTTGTCATTTTTTTAACTTTAAAAATTTATTTGATATTAATAGATTTCATTTTCAACCGAATCCAAGCTTGGTTCAATATCAAAACTACTATCATCTATAAAATCATCAGCCAAATCATCAGCATCCTCATCAAAATCAACATCTTCAACTGTTAAATTAACTTCTTTTTGCACTACATCCAAATTATTACTCCCATTTTTGATATTATTATCCTCACCATTTATTTCAGTCTGACTTATAGTTTTATTTTTGTCAGATACCCCTCCCGCAATCAACAAGAGACTTCCACACAGTACGATAGCTAATACAATAAATATCCACAGATAAATATTTTTCTGCATATTTTTATTTTTATTTAACTTAATTAATTATCACCACTATATTATATCATTTTTGTCAAACCAAATACAAGAGCCCAAGCAATTAATGTTTTAAAATTTTAATTGACTTAACTCCTTATTAGATATAGAATTTATTTGAGTTTTAAAGGATAAAAAATACTATGCTAAGTCAAATCGAAAATATTAAAAAAGAATACCACGAATTAGAAAATCAGCTTAATTCACCAGAAATAACATTCAACTCAGCTCAAATGGCAAAAGTTGGAAAAAGAAAATCAGAACTGGAAAAAGTAATTCAGCTTATTGATCATTTAGAACTTATTGATAAAGAGATGCGGGAAAATGGAGAGATTATCAACTCTCAAGAGGATGAAGAGATGAGTACTATGGCATTAGAAGCCAACACACAATTATCTAAAGAAAAAGAAAAAATAGATAAGGACCTTGAGCTTGAGCTCCTACCAAAAGATCCTAATGACAGTAAAAATGCTATCGTTGAAATTCGTGCAGGAGCGGGTGGAGATGAGGCTGCACTATTTGCAGGTACTCTTTTTAGAATGTATTCTCGTTACGCAGAAAATAATCATTGGCAAATTTCTGTTCTAAATTCAAATGTGACTGGCATTGGTGGCTACAAGGAAATTGTTTTTAGTCTATCTTCGACAAATAATGACAACCCTGTTTTCAAAAGGATGAAATATGAATCAGGTGTGCACAGAGTACAAAGAATTCCCGAAACAGAAAAATCTGGCAGAATTCACACCTCCACTGCTACAGTAGCAGTTTTACCAGAAGCTGAAGAAGTAGATATAAAAGTAGATCCGAAAGATTTACGAATCGATACATTTGCTGCTTCAGGCCCTGGCGGACAAAGCGTTAATACCACCATGAGTGCCGTGCGTATCACGCACATTCCCACTGGCGTAGTAGCTTCTTGCCAAGATGAAAAATCTCAGCACAAAAACAAGGACCGCGCGATGAAAGTATTGCGCTCACGCTTAATGCAAATCCAAAAAGATGAGGAAGATAAAAAACTAGGAGATGCTCGCCTTAGTCAAATCGGTACTGGAGATAGAAGTGAAAAAATTAGAACCTATAACTTTCCCCAAGATCGCATCACTGACCATCGTATCAAGGTATCCTGGAGCAACATAGAAAATATTCTTAGTGGAAATATTGATAATATTATTAGCTCCATCCAAGAAGAAGACATCAAGAAAAAACTGAACAAGTAAAACCCGATGCGCTCAATTATAGAAATTCAAAAAAAATATTATATCCAAATCAACAGAGTTGATTTGGATGTTTTAATTGCTCACGTAATCAAAAAAGAACGAGAATTTGTACTAGCTCACCCAGAATTTAATTTAACCCCAACTCAAATTAGAAAAATAGATACGCTTGCTGGGCGTCGCCTCAAAAATGAGCCCCTGTCCTATATAGTAGGTAGCAAAGAATTTTATGGGCTAAACTTCTTGGTCAATGAACACACCCTTATCCCGAGACCAGAAACAGAATTAATGGTAGATATGGCGATAGAAGAAATACTCAATACTCAATACTCAATACTCAATATTATTGACATTGGCACAGGGAGTGGAAATATAATTATTTCAATTGCCAATCAATTAGAAATTACTCCCCACCAATTATCAGTCACTGATTACTTTGCCATTGATATCTCTAAAGAAGCTCTTAGGGTAGCCCAAAAAAATGCCCAATCAAATTCCGTTTTAAAAAAAATAAATTTTTTTCATGGAAATTTATTACAACCCTTAATTGAAAAATTTAAGTTATCTTCTAATAATATGAAGATTGAAAAGTCAAAAATTATAATCCTAGCCAATCTCCCCTATTTATCTAGTGAAATTTACAAAAATTGTTCCAAGGATGTCAAAAAATATGAACCCAAAACTGCTCTCTATAGTTCCAAAAAAGGATTAGCCCATTATACTAAATTATTTTCTCAAATAAAATTACTAGTTAATGATTATAAATTACTAGCTATTATCTTAATTGAAATTAGCCCGGAGCAAAAAACAATCATCTCTCCTATTATAAAAAAATACTTCCCTCTAGCTAAAATTAAATTCAAAAAAGATTTAGCTCAAAAATGGAGAATTTGTGAAATTAAATTATAAAATAATAAAATTAAGTTTCATAAACTACTTAATCTACGCTATCATACGGAGACAATTTCTGATTAAAATATCTTAGTAATAATAAAATATAAGCCATATTACGCATTAAATAGGCACTTTTGTCTAGTTGACGACCCCGACTTATTAAACTAGAATTAAGGAACAAGCGATATTAAAAGGGCTTTTGGCCCTTGGTCGATTGTTGGTTTATCTCAAAAAAGATAAATCGATTAAAAGGCTTCAACGCAAGCAGAACTTTAAAAAAGATAAACATTGCTTTTAGCAATAAACTAGAAAGGAAGGTGTATTAAATGAATAATGATTTTGAACATGATGAAATGAGTGAATTTGAGGAACCAACTACTATGCAAAAATTCAAAGAGTGGACACAAGAAAATCTTCGCATTATAGTTAGCGTTCTGATAGTTCTCTTAATCGCTTCTTCAATTTACTCTTACTCCAAAAGAGGGGAAGAGAATACCAAATTAGCCCAAGAAGATGCAGAATTAGAAAGTATCCTTGGCGATATCGATTCTGCAAAAGATTCCGAAGAAGAGGGCTTAGTGGTTGAAGAAAACAACAAACCTCAAGAAAACAAGCCAGAGGAAGTTAAGAAAGAAGAGCCTAAAAAAGAAGAAGTAAAAACAGAAGTTACACAAAAAACATCTGAATCTCAAGAGACAGAAACATCCTTTATTGAATCAGCTCAAGCAGGAGACGGGACAACTCATCTAGCTAGAAAAGCTTTAGCTCACTACTTAGAAAAGAATTCTGATTCCAGTCTAACAGCTGAACATAAGATTTATATCGAAGATTATCTTCGAAAAAATATTTCTCAGAAAGGACATCTATCAATCGGTACTTCAGTTGAATTTTCTAAAGATTTAATCAAGCAAGCAATTAGCGCTTCTAAGAATCTAAACGAGGGTCAACTAAAGAACTTACATAAATATTCTGCAAACGTAAACTTCTAGAGTTTACATGAATCTAAATTGATATCAATAGAACTTTAAATAATTAAAACCCCGGCAACGTCTGGGGTTTTAATATTGGAAAAATTACATCTAAGATTTTAGCAATTTTAAAAAACTATCCTTTTTTCATATAATAGTTTCTCTTTTGTAGAGAAAGTCTTTCGATTGAATAACGCAACATCGTTCTAGGCATAACCATAGCATGCAAATCTAAAAATTTAATCAGCACTTTTTCATCTCTTTTGCCGATTTCTCTAAGCATCCAGCCAACAGCTTTTTGAATCAAATCCTCTTTATCCCCAAGTAACATCTTCGCCATTTTTAAGGTATCTGTAAAATCATCATTTTTTAAAAAATAAAAAGTAGTTAAAACTGCCACTCTCCTATCCCAAAGAACATCTGATTTTACTAAATCATAAAGGAACTTTCTATCCCCACCAATCTCCCAGAGATATCGGCCCAAGATTTTATGCGCGGATAAATCCACTAAATCCCAATTATTTACCGATTTTAGATTATCAAGATAAAACTTAAATATTTTTTTACGCAAAGATTCATTAGCCCATTCATATTTATAGGTTAAAATCAAAAGTCCAACCAATCTAAATTCATGATGTTCACTTGCTAACAATTTTTCTATTTCTTCGAATTCCAAATTTTCAAATTGTTTAGCTATTTTTCTCTGAATAGGAACCGTCAAACCCAAAAATTTATCCCCTTCTCCATATTGACCCTTACCAGTTTTAAAAAATCCAGACAGCAGTATTGATTTCTCCTTATTTTTATATTTAATTATTTCTCTACTTATTTGAGAAAAATTTAAGTTATTTTTAATACTCATTTTATCTTTAAGTTTGGATGATTTATATATCTCTGGATAATAAGCCTTCGTCTTTATTATCCTTGTCTTATCCAAATTAAATTCAATTAATTTAGCTTTTAATTTATCGATAAAAAATCTCTGATCATAGCCTAGAGCGATAACATCGGGTTTATATTCTTTAATTACAGCATATTTATCTTTTAGATTTCCCAATGTAACTTTATCCGCTAATCGACTCTCATTTATTGCTGTTAATCTGCTATTTTCATTATTGAGTGGATAATCCCCTTTAACCTGTTTGACAGTTTTATCCTTAGCAACAACTACAATTAAATAATCACCATATGCCCTAGCTTGCTTTAAAAAATCAATATGACCCTTATGAAAAATATCAAAAGTCCCAAAAATCATCACTATCTTTCTATTCATAAAAATTAAAATTAGATATTTTCACCTGTTTTAAAATTAATAACCTTTTTTCGACCAGTCATGCTATCCCTATAAAACATAGTTAAATCTGACTGATTATTTTTAATCATAAGCTCATAATATGATCCGATGTAATCTGGACTTTTCTTAGTTCCTGGCAAAGAATAATATTTCACACCCTCAACCTCTTCATAATAACGACTTTCAATATGACCGTTAAAAAAAGCTTCTACGTTATATTTTTCAAACAAATCCATCATTTCTCGACCGTTTAAAACTGGGTTCTTGGCTATTTGATTATTATTTAAATATTCTTGACTCAATACTGACTGATGCATAAAAACAAACACCCTTTTATCTGTCTTTAATTGCTCCTCTAGCCAAGCAAGCGTTCTGGGATGCAAAAATCCAGGAATATAACTATCTCCAGCAAAATCACCTGCTGCATTTTCTGGATCATAGTTACCGTCCAAAAAAACAAATCTATAATCACCCCTATCAATAATATAATCTAAATCCTCAATTTTTAAAGCCTCCCTAAATTGATTTTTGGTAATACTTCTTAATTCATGATTACCCAATACCCAATAAACTGGGACCTTATTTTTTAAAAGTTCTTTTTCTACTAATTTTATCCCACTTAATCCGACATAGTCAGGATCGTCTGTCCCCTCTATACTATCACCCAAATGCACGATAAAATCAGGCCCAAATGAAGACATCTGCCTATTGAAATTAATAAAAGTTTCCAGATACTCACTTTTAATAAATCTCGGAGCATTAACCCTTTCATCATTTTTATTAATCCGAGTAGGACGGATGTGATTATCAGTCATAATACCAATTTTTGTGACTTCTCCACTTTCTACTTTTCTTTCCCAAATTGGCTTAGCTTTGGGCAGATAAAAAACCTCTAAATTTCGATATTTCGCTTTCTGAACTTCTCCAAGCTTCCACAATAAAAACAACATTAAAAAAGTTAATCCAAAAATTAAACCATATCCAATTAAATTTATAAAAATATTTTTATTAAATTTCATCTTTTACAGATAACATATTTAAAACAGCCATCGTTTCGCTTGAATTAATCGTACCATCTTTTACCATTTTTTTAATATTGACTAAGCTTATTTTTTTAATTTCATGAATAGATTCATTTCCCTCCTGATTTATCTTGAGACCATTTAAATCCAAATCTGTTGCCAAAAAAACATGCAAAAGATTGGTAGTTTTTCCAGGAAAAGAATAAATTTCTCCAATTTTTTTCCATTCTTTTGCTGACACACCTGTTTCTTCAAACAACTCTTTTTTGGCATTTTTCAAGGGTGATAAATCTTGTTCTATGACGCCTGAGGGAAATTGCCAAATAGTTTGTCCAATTGGATAACGATATTCATTAATTAAAATAACACTCTTTTCTGCCAAATCCATTGCCACCACCATACAAGACTCTGGAGTATCTAAGAAAGTATAAGCACTTTTTTTACCATCTGGCTGGATAACATCGTCCTCTCTAACTTTTATCCAAGGAGTTTCATAAACAATTTTTGAATTAATTTTCTTCCAAATAGGTTTTTGCATACTATTATTTTTAATCTCTTATTAAATTTATATTATCAATATCAATAATATCCACGACTTTCGATGGCCTGTTGCCTCGCATATTTCCACCATCAACAATTAAATCAATTTTGTTTTCCTTAAATAATTTTTTAGCCTTTTCTAAATCGAGAATCTCTGGTTCTCCTGATAAATTTAAACTAGTTGAAACTATTGGTTTATTTATTCTTTTAATCAGTTTCATTAAAAAATTACTCTGCTTAGGAATCCTTATTGCCACCCCGCCATTCTTATTAGTCAAGTGCGCCAACTCTCTGCTTTTATTTTTCAAAATTACTGTCAAAATTTCTCCTTTTTCTAAGTTTTCCTTAATGTAAGAATACTGCTTTTTATTTAAAATACAAAAGCTTCTTATCATACAAAAACTCTTCATTAAAACAATAAGAGGCTTATCTATATTTCTTTTTTTTATTTGATATATCCTTTCAACTGTCTGCCTATCGCTTGCTAATGAACTCAAGCCATAAACAGTATCAGTTGGTAACACAGCCACCTTCTTAGCTTCAATTTCACTAGCAATGAGATCAATTTCTTCATTAGAAAAATTGGACATATTAATCTTAAATTTTTTCATAAAATAAAAAGGTAGTTCAATATAAATAAAATAACTACCAAATTGAACTTAAGCCATTGTAAGCCAGATAATTAAAAAAATCAATCCTACATTAAACTTTTATCCCTAATTATTCTAAGTCACTTTTTATCGGCAATTCTACGATAAAATTTGAACCCTTATCTAATCCCGCAGACTCTGCCCACATTTTTCCATTATGAGCTTCAACTATTTTTCTCCCCACATAAATCCCTAGCCCAATTCCACCAGAACTTATATCCTCAGCGTTACTTGCACGAGAAAATTTATTAAATAAGTTTCCAATTTCTTTTTTAGAAATACCCATACCAGTATCAGCTATTTCCACCCTCAAATTATCACCTTTTTTAAAGCATCTGACATTAATATGACCTTTGCTGGTATATTTTATTGCGTTATCCATCAAATTTGAAAAAACCTCCTTCATTCTCGCAGAATCCATTACTATGAGAGGCAACTTCCTAATCGGAAATTCTATTTTCAATTTCAAACCTCTATCCTTGGCTTTAGCCTCAAAATTGTCCTTCAGCTCCCTAATGACCTTTTCAATAGATTGATTATCCTTAAAATCATATTGCATCTTTCCTGATTCAATCCTAGAAATACTTAAGATATCTTCTACTAATTCAATCAATCTCTCATTAGAAGCCAATGCCCGCGAAAGAGAATCTTTCGTTTTTTCATCCAACTTACTATTTGGATCATCTCTAACCAAGCTAAGATAACCTTTTATAACTGTTGGCGGGGTACGCAATTGATGTGCGGCAATTGAGATAAATTCATCCTTGGCCCTATCTAAATCCTTTAATTTTCTATTATTAGTTTCCAATTTTTTTCGCATCCTTATTAAGCCCTCCTTTTGAGAAATATCCTCTTTATAACTCTTAATCAAAATATTAGAAAAAATCACCAAAAAAAATAACATAACCGTTTTATATGAAGTCTCAGTGGCACCGCTAGAGAATAATATCTCTATAGCATTTATGAATAAAATCAAACCAAATAATGCTTGAGCATAAAATGAGCGTTTATTTATCAGTTCATATTTAATAACCACATAAATCATTAGATAAATAGTGGCAAATATAGCAAATAGTCCGCCATAGGGAAAAATATTTATCCCATACCATGAAGGAAAATTGGACATCCCTGCTACTAAAATAAAAAAATAAAAAAATAAAATGTTCCAATTGGCATACTTTCTATCTTTAGGATTTTTTTTCAAAATCTCACTTAACATATCAGCCATCCCCAAAATAAAAAATCCCAAATAAATAAAAACTATATATAATATATAAATAAAACCAAATCTAGAAAAAGAACCCAGATTCCCTAGCACACTGAAATCTGAAAAATAAAGATTAAAAAATGAAAATAAAAAAAATAAAATAGAAAAAACATAACCAACTATTATTAAATATTTTCTATCCTTTTCAAAGAAAAGACTAATCCAATTATATAAAGCTACCGGAAAAAGAGTGAAGCCGAAATTAGCAATTGCCACCCATAAAGCTATATTCTTACTTTCATCGGGGCTCAACCAAAAATAAAATCCCGCACTCCATAAACCCAGGCATCCAAATAAAAATATAAAACTAAGATTAATCTTCTTAACCTCTTCAAACAAAAATGCTATCAACAAAGATACTGAAAATATCCCCCCCACAAAATATAAAGACCACGCTAAACTAAATAATTCCATAAAAAATAAATTAAAATAAACATGTTTATTATATCAAAGAATCAAAACAAATAAAAACATTATTTAATACTATTAGAGATAGCAATAACTATATCAAAATTATCGTCAGCTCTAACATGATTAAATCTCTCAAAACCGCAATCTAGACATCGATGCAAGATGAAATATTCACCCTTTCGCATTTCAATCCCAACTGGCTCCATCATCCCTTGACATTTCTCATTTCTGTCGCCTGGATTTATATCTACATGCTTACTCCACAAACAATTAGGGCAATGATTGGTATAGCCATTACCTCTCACAAAAAATCCACACTTATCGCAAATAAAGTCCTCTTTTGTACGCTTAAATTTTTTATTAATTATGCTCATAATTCATTACTTTATTTTATCTCCAATTTTTATATTACAACGATTAGCTTCATTAGCATTTATTTCCAAAACCCTATCTATGTCTTCGCTGGGATAGAAAGTTTCCATTGAATTTTGGCTAATATTTTCCTTAATTTCAACAATCTTATTCTCTCTTATCCATATGATATCCAACGGAAATTGCATATCTTTCATCCAAAAGCCGTATTTATCAACTTTTGAAAAAATAAACAACATCCCACAATTATTACACAATTTACTTCTACCTGATAAACCGCGTTGCCGAGATTCATCATCAATCGCCTCTTCAATGGAAAACTTGCAATCTCCCAAAGATAATAAATTTTGGCTATCATTGTTAATTTTATCTCTTTGTAAAATGATAACTACGCTAATCAAAATAATCACCAAGATACCGGATAAAATAAATTTATTCATCTGTTTTTGATAAGATGCCCTCCTTCTTATTGATAAAATTATAAAAAATAAGCATTGCGCCAGCTAAAAAAACAATTATCACCGTCTTTCCTAATCCTTCAACAGTTAACGCAATTCCCAAAATAAAAGATGTTATTAAATAAAAAAATATATCAATCTTTTTCTGTGACCAGCCAATTCCCAAAAGCTTATGGTGCAAATGCTCCTTGTCTGGACTAAAAATTGAACGTTTACTTCTTAATCGCTTACTGATTACCCAAAAAAAATCCAACATTGGAATAAGTAGCACCAAAAGAGTTGTGGCAATCTTAGTTCCAGCAAAGATAGACAAGCCCGCAATAACAAAGCCTACGAAAAAAACACCGCTACTTCCAGCCATAATTCTAGCAGGTGGAAAATTAAAAATCAAAAATCCTAAAACGGCCCCCGCTAAAGTTAACGCCAAAATTCCTACCGGTGGCTGATTAACTTCGGGTTTAAGTGATAAAAAAAATATTGCCAAAAGTCCCATTAAATAAATCCCACCACTCAATCCATCTATTCCATCAAACCAATTCATCGCATTAATTAAGATCAATGACCAAATCAAACCCATCACAATTCCAATAAAAAATCCAACATTTGAATTAAGATAAATTACATCTCCCCATGGATTAGTAATAAAATTTATCTTTACCCCAAAAATAAAAATCAAAAGCACCGCCAAGGACTGAAAAAAAAGTTGTTTTTTCCAACCAATCTCCCAAAGATCATCACAAAATCCCAAAATAAAAATAAGTACTCCGCCAAATAAAATGCCCCAAATATCCCTAGTCAGAATTAAGTTTTTATCCAATAAAATTGCGACAAAAAAAGCGCCCGCTATAGCTAGGCCTCCAAACCTAGAAATATTCTCAATGTGGATATGTCTTGATTCTAAGCGCAACTTATGACCAGATAAACGGAATCTATCTACTAAAAATTTTATTACTAAAATAAAAAAAACACTGCAAGAAAAAGAAATCAAAAAAGGGATTAAATATATAATTAAATTGTCCATATAAAATTATTTCAACTGCCTCCAATTATTCACAGCACTCTCTACGTATTCCTTAATTTTCTTTTTAAAAATATCTTTGCTAAATTTCATGGATTTTTCTTGGATATATTTACCATCAAAACTAGTCTTTTCAAATTTTCTAACCGCATCAATCACATCCTCAACTGTCTGCTTTTCTATAAAAATACCCGTCTTACCATCTTCCATATGTTCAACCACATCTCCACCTCGGTAAGCAATTAATGGTCTCCCAGCTGCCATAGCCTCAATCGCCACAATTCCAAAATCTTCCTCTTGAGGAAAAATAAAAGCTCTGCAATTAGCATAATATTTCGGTAAATCACCATCCTCAACTCTCCCCAAAAACTCTATATTGGCATTAGCTATTTTTTTTAATTTTTTAAGCTCTGGTCCGCGTCCAATAATTTTCAACGGCAATCCCAGTTCATTAAAGGCTTTGATGGCAATATCATGTCGCTTATAAGTAATCAAACGTCCCACCATTAAAAAATATTCCCCTCGCTCACCCTCATTCTCTTGGATATAAAAACTCTCAACATTTACAGGTGGATTTATAACTATTGATTCCTTTCTATAATATTTTGCTATTCTCCTAGCAACAAAGTTTGAGTTAGCAATAAATTTATCCACCCTATGAACACTCGCCCAATCCCAAACCCTAATATAGTTCATAAAAAATGGCACCAATTTCTTAATAAAAGATGGCAAGCCAAAATCATCTGTGTACTTTTGACAATCATCCCAAGCATAGCGCATCGGGGTATGCATATAACAAATATGCAAAGTATTTGGTCCTGTTATAATTCCTTTGGCGTAACTGGAGGAATCCGATAAGACTACGTCATATTTAGAAAAATCAAATTGCTCAATAGCGCTAGGCATCAACAAAGGAAATATTCGATGCCTTCTTCTGGCTAAAGGAAAATTTTGCAAGAAGGAGGTGTGGATTTTTTTGTCCTCAAAAACACCATGCATTAATTCTTTATCATACATGATTGTGTAAATGTGAGCTTGAGGATAAATCTCCGTAAAACACTCCAACACCCTCTCTGCTCCACCATATTGGACTAGATAGTCATGGACCAATGCTATTTTCATATCCTTTATAATAGCCTATTTTTGGTCAGTTAGTAAAGCGTTGATTTTTGGATTGTTTTCCGATAAACTACTAGTTAGGATAAAAAACTCTCATAGGATTATCTTCAATGGAGGTTGAGCCTCCAATTAATCATAATTTAAATATGCCAAAATATTTCATAAAAACTTTCGGTTGCCAAATGAATTTCTCTGATTCAGAAAGATTGGCTTCTTTTTTGGAAAAAAGAAAATTTAAACCTACTAAAGAGATAAAACAGGCGGATTTAGTAATTTTTAATAGTTGCGGGGTACGAAAAATGCCCGAGGATAGAGCCTATGGCCAGATTCACAACCTTCGAAAAAATAATCCCCTAATTAAAATCGCCCTTACTGGTTGCATCTCTCAGAGAAAAGATATTCAAAGAGTTCTGGGCAAAAAGGTGGATTTATTTTTCTCCATTAAAGACATCCGTCTTTTAAATAATTTTATCATTGAAAATTTTTTGGGAATTGAAAATTCAAAATTGAATGAAAATTGTAAATTGAAAATTGAAAATTCTAACAGCACAACATGTGATTATTTGCACTTATCTCCAAAATATACCAATAAATTTAGAGCCGAAATTCCCATCATGACTGGTTGCAATAATTTCTGCGCTTATTGTGTAGTACCTTATGCTCGTGGCAGAGAAGTTTCTCGACCAGCTTCAGAAATTATTAAAGAAATTGAATGTCTTATTAAAAAAGGTTATAAGGAAATCATCCTCTTGGGTCAAAATGTAAATAGTTACAAACATTTACCTTCTCCCCTATACTCGGGGGAGATGTCGCGTACTCGCGACAGAGGGGGTAAAATCGTAACATTTCCTGAATTATTAAAAGAAATAAATAATATTAAGGGTAATTTTTGGATTAGATTTTTGTCATCTCACCCCAAAGATATGAGCAATGAGTTAATCCAAACTGTCACAAAGCTAGAAAAGGTTTGTGAGCTAGTGCATCTTCCTATCCAATCTGGCGATGATAAAGTGCTAAAAAATATGAATCGTAACTATACCCAAAAACATTATTTAAATTTAATAAAAAAAATAAAAAAAAGCTTCAAAGAAAATAAACCTACAAAAAACTTCGCCATCTCATCAGATATAATCGTCGGCTTCCCAGGAGAAACCAAAGCTCAACTAGAAAAATCAGCTGATGTAATGAAAAAGGTCAAATATGATATGGTTTATTTTGGACAATTCTCACCCCGCCCCCAAACGGTTGCTTGGAAGATGAAAGATAATGTTTCCAAAATAGAAAAAGAAAGACGCGAAAAATACCTCAATGAGATTCTCAAAAAAACCGCCCTGGCTAATAATAAAAAATACCTAAATAAAACTTTTGATGTTTTAGTAGATAAAGAAGATGTTTTCAAAGGCTCTGATAGCCCTCTTGGGCTCTCAGAGCCTAAATTCACTTACTTTGGCAAAACAAGAACTTTTAAAAACGTAATGCTGAAATCTGAGAAAGAAAACTTGATTGGAAAGTTTGTTAAAGTAAAAATAACCAAAGTCAGCACTTGGAATTTAGAAGGGGAAATAATAAAAAAATCCAGAAAATCAAATGACTTTCTGGACTAAATTGACCTTGCCTTGTAAATAATTTAAATCAAGAACTTATGACTCATCCACCTACTTAATATATTCTTAGCTTCATCAAAAAAGCTTTTTTTATCAAAACCGTTATAACAATCGGAAAAGTTTTCATACTCCATACAGGCTCGCCTATAGTCATCCTTTAATTTATCAATTACCTCCTTGGGTATAAGAGGAATACTATCTAACCAATCATTAAAAGATATTGCCTCTCGGATAGCTTGCTCATCATTCAAAATAAGGCGAATTATTTCTCCAGTTTTTTTGCGAATTTGCACCCTTAGAGACTCCCATTTCAATGGAGGAAGTTCCTCTATAATAAATTCAAACATTGGATTCTTAAAGCTATCTGGAGTAGCATTAATTAAATCACTTCCTTCGGTTTCATTTTTGACATTATAAAGCCTAGCAATAAAATCCTGTAGATCGGCTACATACACCCTATCATCACGCATTCTGAGCCCTCCTTGAAAGATTTATTTTTTAACTAAAACACTACCTATACAACTAAAATAACTAACGTAAAGTCTAAATTATCTTTGACAATGTGTCAATCATTTGTTAATCTTTTTTTATGAAAAATAATTCTAATAACAAAATCATAATCATTCTCGGTCCCACTGCCAGTGGTAAATCATCTACTGCCATTAAACTTGCGCAGAAATTCAATGGTGAGATAATCTCTGCTGATTCCAGACAAATTTACAAAGGAATGGATATAGGTAGTGGAAAAATCACTCCTCAAGAAAGAGCATTGATATCTCATTATATGTTGGACATTGTGAGCCCCAAGACTGATTTTAGTGTGGCTAAATTTAAGAAAAGGGCCGAAAAATATATAGAGAATATTTTAAAGAGAGATAAATTGCCAATTATTTGTGGCGGGACCGGTTTTTGGATTCAGGCGATTGTTGATGACATAATTTATCCAGAAGTTAAGCCCAATTGGGAACTGAGAAAAAAATTAGAAAAAGAATCACTAGAAAATTTATTTGAAAAATTAGAAAAAATTGATCCCCAGAGAGCTAAAACTGTAGACATTAAAAATAAAGTGCGCCTCATCCGTGCAATCGAAATTTGCCAAACCCTGGGCAAGGTTCCTATCAAAAAAGAAGTAACTAGCTCAAAATATAATTTTTTACAAATTGGAATTTTAAGAGACAAAGAATCTCTGCACCAAAGAATAAAATTAAATGTAGAGCAAAGGTTTAAAGGTGGAATGATTACTGAAGTAGAGAATCTAAAGAAATCTGGCCTAAGTTGGAAAAAAATTGAAAGCTTTGGCCTAAGTTTTAAACTAGTACCTCAATTTATCAGAGGTAAAATAAAAACTATCCCTGAGTTGAAAGAAAAAATTTACCTAGCTGAAAAGAACTACGCCAAACGCCAAATGACTTGGTTCAAAAGAGACAAAAGAATCAAGTGGATAGATGATTACAAAAAAATTGAACTTAGGACAAAAAATTTCCTAAATAAGTAATATCTTATTATAAAAACTATTCTACGTTAAATTTACGGTCGTAAATTTAACGCATGTTTTAAAATATAAAAATAATATATTAACTATCAGAAAAAATGTATCATCTATTTAAAAGCGATGACTAACTAAAAATAAATTGAGGCGTTTTACTAAGCTTAGTAAAACGCCTCTTGTTTTTTTCAGGCATCAATGATGATTTTTGGATTAAACTGCAAGTTGAGCTTCCTTAGGTTGATTGATTTTTGAGCTATATTTTTCTTCACACCAAGGACATTTACCCACTGAAACATTGTGTGGAGCCCTCCCAACTACCTCCCCTTCATGAGTCCACTCCTTAATTCCATAAACATGCATGCTAGTTTCAATAGCTCCGCAATAAATACATTTCTTCCAAAATATGCGACAACCTTCATTTGACATACCTCTTCCTCCCTGAGTTTATTTTTACAAACAACTATCCAATAAGGTCAAAAAAAATCCCCCTATTGGGGAATCTTTTTTAATTTCATTGTAATATTTTCTTCTTAATCATCTCCATCGCTGATTGAGGATTAGCCTTGCCTTGAGTCTCCTTCATTACTTGACCCATTAAAAACTTGAGGGCATTTTCTTTGCCATTTTTATAATCACTAACTGACGCCTCATTATTAGCCAGTATAATATCGATAACCTTCTCCATCTCATCGTTATTATCCATTTGAGATAGATTCTTATCTTCAATTATTTGAGATGGGTCTCCGCCCTTCTCATACATCTCCTCAAGTACAATCTGTGCCGCGCTAGAGTTAATTTTTCCATCAGCCACGATACCGATTAACTCGGCATAATTTTCAGGGACAATTTTGATGTCAGCAATCTTTTCTTGACGTTCCACTAAATGTTTCCTAATCTCAGTATTCAAATAGTTAACTGCCAATCTGAAAACTTTTTCTTGAGGGGCTTTTATTTCTCCTGCTTGAATTTTCTCCTGAAGCTCGCTAATAGACTGCTCAAAATAATTAGCCAAATCTCTCTCGGAAGTCAGAAGCTCCCCATCTCGCTCATTAACATTATATTCGCCAATGAATCTTTGTAATTTCTGTTCAGGTAATTCTGGTAATTCTCGTCTTAATTCCTCAATATATTCATCAGTAAATAACATTGGTGGAATATCGGGTTCTGGAAAGTATCGATAATCAGCAGCTGTTTCTTTACTTCTCTGGGAAATAGTAGCATTACGATTGGAATCCCAACCACGAGTTTCTTGAATAATTTTTTCGCCACTTTCTATAGCTTCGATTTGTCTATCGATTTCAAATTTAATAGCCTTTTCTACAAATTTAAAAGAGTTAATATTTTTTACCTCCACTTTAGTTCCACTCAATTTATCTTCGCCCTCCTTATAAACTGAAACATTGGCCTCACAACGCATATGACCCTTTTCCATATCAGCATCAGATATACCTAAATATCGACAAATTTGTTGCAATTTTTGACAAAACAACCTAGCCTCCTCTCCACTGACAAAATCAGGTTCGGTTACAAGCTCCATTAACGGTACTCCGGCTCGATTAAAATCAACTAGGGAATAATTAGTACCCTTGGGATGATTTAATTTTCCTGTATCTTCTTCAAGATGAATCCGAGTAATTCCGAAAGTTTTATCCCCAATTTTCATTTCTCCTTTTCCACAAAACGGTTGATCATATTGAGAAATTTGATAGCCCTTTGGAATATCAGGATAAAAGTAGTTTTTTCTATCAAACTTCGAATCTTTTGACAAATCACAGCCGAGCGATAAACCAGCCAATTGGACAAATCTTATTGCCTCACTGTTTGGCACTGGTAAAGTACCTGGCTGAGCAGTACATACTTCGCAGATATTCACATTAGCTTCTTTATCCAATTCCATGTCATTTTTGCAACTGCAAAACATCTTGGATTTAGTTTTTAACTCCACATGAATCTCCATTCCAATAGTTGGTAAATATTTTGACATATAGTAAAAAATCGATTAATTTTCGCTTTTCTTATAATAATACAATTTTGTTTTGAAATCAAGGGAAAAAATAACCTTTAATTATGTCCCCAAAAAATATTTAATTATTTAAACTCCATGCGACCCATATTTATCTAATTAAAATACTTCCATTATATTGTACTGTTCCGTTATTTTGGACATAATCCGGCTTAGTACCCTCGGCATCCAAGGTATAAAAAGAAACCGTTCCATAATAACCCTCATATCTAGTAAGACCCACACATAAATCAAGTTTATTATTTCCATCAAAATCCGCCCCCACTATAAATATTTTAGAAAGATAAAGATCTTCACTGAGATAAGTTACTCCAAATGATGTAATCATATCCGCCCCAGAAGCTAAACTCGAGATAGAACTATCCCCTAAAAACAAATATGCCCTACCCGAATAATTTTGATATCCATGAGCCCCAATCACTAGATCGATCTTTTTATCTGCGTTAAAATCTCCGCTAGTTATTGAAGAACCAAAGAAATTTTCAGATGATTCTCCAACAATAACACTATCTGCTACACTTGCAACAGTTGGAATACTTCCATCATTATTAAAGATATAAACCCTGCCTGTATTACTAACATATCCATAAGCTCCAACCACTAAATCAGTTCTGTTGTCGTTATTAAAGTCTCCCTTGGTAAAAGAGGAACTGAAATAGTTATTAATATTTTCTCCATCTATCTTAATATCTGAATTTAGAGCTAAGTTTGGATAAGAACCATCATTGTTAAAGATATAAGCTCTACCAGTATTAGTATTATAGTTACTGCCAATTACTAAGTCATTATCCATATCATAATCAAAGTCTCCAGTGATTAAACTTATACCAAATTTATCATTTGTATTTTCTCCAGTAATAATAGTATCCGCGTTGCTTGCCAAAGTTGGGATACTTCCGTCATTGTTAAAGATATAAACTCTACCAGTATTAGTAGCGTAACCATTAGCTGATATAATTAAATCTGTTTTGGTATCTCCTATTATATCTCCCACAGTGATAGAATAACCAAAGTTATCGCCATTGTTTTCTCCATCTATTTTTATATCCGAGTCCGACGCTAAAGTTGGGTACGAGCCATCATTATAAATTACATAGGCCCGTCCTTTATTAGCGGCATAACCCCTAGCTCCGATGATGAGGTCGGTTTGGTTGTCGGAGTTTAGGTCTCCAGAGGAAAGAGAAGAGCTAAAATTATCATCGCTATTTTCACCAGCTATGATAAAATCAGCTGACTCAGAAGAAATTAGTGATTGACTTCCTTTATTATAAAAAATATATACCGCTCCAGCATTTGCATAAGCTCCATAAGCTCCAACCGCCAGATCAGTTTTTCCATCGGCATTAAAATCTCCACTGGTCATAGTGGCGCCAAAATAAGTTCCATTTTTATCTCCAGAGATAATAAAGTCTGGACTCTCTGCCAAAGCAGGATAAGAACCATCATTAAGATAAACAAATAAAGAAGCTCTGGGAACCTCACTATATGGATCAAATTCATATGCATCTATCAACAAATCATCATCATTATCATTATCAAAATCAAAAGCAAGTGCACTTAATCCAAAGAAGAAATTTTCGTTTGCTGTTGATATCGCCACATCCGCACCGCTAGAATTAGCCGGATAAGAGCCGTCGTTATAAAAAATATACAAGTTTTGATAATTACCACAAACAAGATCATCTTTACTGTCATTATTGAAATCCCCAACACCCAAAGGAGAATATTCTGAAATATTGTCTACTCCGACATTTACATCAGCCCCGGTGTAATCCGACGGGAAATCCCCATCATTATAAAAAATATAAACCATTGAGGTGTACTCATAAGCTACAACAATATCATAATCACTATCTCCATCAAACCTTCCAACTGCAACAGATAATCCATTAGTATACATTCCTATCATATTAATGATTTCATCTGCCCCAGAAATATCACTTGGATATAAACCGTCGCTATAAACAACATTGATACTATTATAACCCGTAAAAATCAAATCGTCACTTCCATCTCCATTGAGGTCATTAATTAAAAAGCTCATACCAACTCCTTCAATACCTGCCTCTGCGCCAGAAATATTATTTGGATAAGAACCATCGTTATAGAATATATACACATATCCGCTTTCATCATCAGCAAGAATATCATCATCCCCATCTCCATCAAGATCTCCGCTCGCTATATTATTTCCCAAATAATTATTATACATATCACCCTCTATAGAAAGATCATATTCATCAAAGCTCTCTGGATAGCTTCCATCATTATAAAAAATATAGAGACATCCATATCCATCAGCATTATAACCACTAGCAATCAAATCATCATCACCATCATTATCAAAATCACCAGATGAAATTCCAGCCCCAAAGCCTCCATCATCAAGCACTCCCGCTATAATCTCATCCGCCATAGATAAAGCACTCGGAATTGAGCCGTCATTATAAAAAATGTAAACCTGACCACCTCCATATTTACCCGCATTTCCATCACCCACCGCCAAATCATCATCACCATCATTATCAAAATCACCTTTAACAAAAATCGGCCAATTCAAACTAGAGTAAGGATAGCTATCCATAATGCCAGTACCGATACTAACTTGTCCGTTTTGAGAATAAAAAATATAAACCGCCATCAATCTATTTACATCCGAACTAGCTATTAAATCTTCCTTTCCATCAGCATTTAAATCCCCAATTTCTAACGAATAAAACCCGTAGCCTCCGCTACTTATAATAACATCCGCATCATTAAAATTGATTGGATAAGAGCCGTCATTATAAAAAATAAAAATATTATTTTCACCTTGATTAAAAATAATATCGTCTTTTCCATCAGCATTTAAGTCCCCCTTATTAACAATATAAGAGCCTCCATTAATTGCAAAGCTGGCCCCACTGGCATCCCCAGAGACAATATTATTATTATAAAATATTGCCACACCATAATCATTAGAATTTGCAGAGCAAATGACTAAATCATCTTTATTATCTCCATCAAAATCCCCAACCTCCAAAGAGTTACCAAAATAATCATAAGCTTCAAATCCACTAATAATCACGTCAGCTGAAGAAGCGGAGGTGGGTATGGAGCCGTCATTATAAAAAATTAAAACTCCTCCGCTATGGGAAAGATATAACCGATCAGCAATCACCAAATCAGTTCGTCCGTCATTATTTATGTCACCAGTATCAATGCAATCCTCACCGAGATATGCAAAACCACTGATAATAATATCAGCTGAGCCTGAAAAAGTGGGTATGGAGCCGTCACCATAAAAAATATAAACATTACCATAACTTGCAAAAATCAAGTCATTTCTATCATCAAAATTTAAATCCGCCACAGAAAAACCCCCAGCACTATAAGTAAAACCTGTTATAATAATATCCGCCCCAGCATCAGTAGCTGGGTAAGCGCCGTCATTATAAAAAATATTAATTCTTCTGTACCCCATAGCGATTAAATCATCCTTTCCGTCATTATTAAGATCTCCGCTTTCCAAAATCGATCCAAAAGTAAAGGCCCCATTATTATCGGCGGTTCCTGTAATAACAAAATCCGCCCCTGTCTCATTATTGGATAGAGGCTCTCCTCCATAAAAAATATAAATTCTTCCGTATCCTTGAGCATAATTTGAACCAATAGCCAAATCATCCTTGCCATCACCATTTAAATCCCCACTTGTCATCGCACTTCCAAATCGATAATTGGGAGTTTTACCAGTAATTGTCAAATCTGCGCCAGAAGAATTCTCTGGATAATCACCATCATTATAAAATACAAAAACCCGTCCAGCATGATTACCATACATAAATGATCCAATTATTAAATCCTCTCGACTATCATTGTTTAAATCCCCCATTATACCACACTCAAAATAGCCACCAGACTCCTCACCACTGATAATAACATCCGCTGAAGTAGCTGAGGTTGGAATAGAGCCGTCACCATAAAAAATATAAATTCTATCAGCGGCCGGAGAAGGAGCTGATCGACCCACTACCAAATCAGTTACACCATCATAATTAAAATCTCCGCTGACCAAAATAGAACCGCCAAAAGAACTACCACTTTCCCCATTGATGATTACATCCGCCAAAGAAGCACTTGTAGGAATAGAACTATCATTATAAAAAATATAAGCTCGACCAGTATTTGAAGAGTAGCCCTGAGCCACGATTGCTAAATCAACTCTGCTATCATTATTAAAATCACCACTTTCCATAATCCCTCCAAAATAACTAGATGAAGACTCACCAGTAATCGTCAAATCTGCGCCAGAAGAATTCTCCGGATAATCACCATCATTATAAAAAACAAAAACTCGTCCAGTATAATTTGAATAGCTACTGCATCCCGTTACCAAATCATCATCTCCATCATTATCAAAATCACCAATCGCCATACTCAAACCAAAATAATAATCATCATTATCATCATTATAAATAATCATTTCATCCGCTTCACTCATATAGATTGGGTAGCTACCATCACTATAGATAATGAGGATAATATCTCCAAATTCATAGCTATAAAAAGAAAAAACCAGATCATCAGTACCATCATTGTCTAAATCCCCACACTTCAAAAAATAATCATCAAAACTACCATTACCTTTATCCATTAAAACATCTGCACTCATAGCAACATCTGGATAGGATCCGTCATTATAAAAAATACACAAACCACCCGCAAACATAACAGCCAAATCATCATCCCCATCTCCATCAAAATCACCTGCTCTTAAACTCGCACCAAAATCATTAAATTCGTTACTATCAATAATTTTATCCGCTTGGGCCGGATCATCAGCATAGCTACCATCATTGTAAAAAATATAAACTCGACCATAATATTCCAAATAATTAATAGATGATACCGCCAAATCATCATCTCCATCCCCGTCAAAATCGCCAACTGCCATAGCATAACCAATATCATTATTTGTTTCATTTGCAATAATTGCATCTGACGATCCTGCCTGCCCTGGCGCTGTAAAATGCAATGTTGGGTCCAATGCTAATGGGTATTCATCTTTATTTGGCTTAAACTTAGTTTCAATGGTATTAGAATCTTGATTAATCTCCCAAGTTAAATTGATTTGTTTTTTATCTTTATTGATATAGTAAGGAACTGGGATAATA
>Ga0209800_10001048_pt1 | contig 32712 bp, 26 predicted proteins | sample Higcelweek8metaG_FD_187174 | JGI IMG/M metagenome (GOLD analysis project Ga0209800, IMG submission 187174) | Freshwater pond sediment microbial communities from the University of Edinburgh, under environmental carbon perturbations - High... | ecosystem: Environmental > Aquatic > Freshwater >...
GACGCTCTCCTGGCGCTCGTTGGCCAGGATTTCAGCAAACGTGATGCGGCTGGCGTCGTCTTGGCTGAGCCCCGGCGGCCAGCAGCTCCCTGCGGGCCGTGTCCGGACCTCCGCCGGCTATTCCGCTGCGGCTGCGCCGTTCTTCCTGCGTCCGAACGCGCCCGAGAGTTTGCGCTGCACCTTGTCCAGGTACACGTAGTACACGGGCGTGAAGTACAGCGTGAGCAGTTGCGAGACCATGAGCCCGCCGACCACGGCCAGGCCGAGGGGGCGGCGCGCCTCGGCCCCGGCGCCGAAGCCCATGGCGATGGGCAGGGTGCCCATGAGCGCGGCCATGGTCGTCATCATGATGGGCCGGAAGCGCACCAGGGCGCCCTCGTAGATGGCCGTCTCGCCGTCCTTGCCCTGGGTCCGCTGGGCGTCCAGGGCGAAGTCGATCATCATGATGGCGTTCTTCTTGACGATGCCGATGAGCATGATGATGCCGACGAAGCCGTAGAGGTTGAGGTCCAGCCCGAAGAGCATGAGGGTCAAAAGCGCGCCCGCGCCCGCGCTCGGCAGGCCCGAGAGGATGGTCAGCGGGTGGATGAAGCTTTCGTAGAGGATGCCCAGCACGATGTAGATGACCACGATGGACACGACGAGCAGCACCCACAGGCCCTTGAAGGATGACTGGAAGGCCTGGGCCGTGCCCTGGAAGGTGGTGCTGAACTCGGCCGGGAGCATCTCGCGGGAAGCGCTTTGCACCTTTTCCACGGCCTGGCTCAAGGACACGCCGGGCCGCAGGTTGAAGGAGATGGTCACCGAGGGCAGCTGGCCGGAGTGGTTCACGGCCATGGGGCCCACGCCGAGGTCCTGCCGGACCAGGGTGGAGAAGGGCACCAGCTTGCCCGAAGACGCGCGCACGTTGAGCATGTTGATGGCCATGGCGTCGCGCTGGAATTGCGGGGCCAGCTCCACGAGGACCTTGTACGAGTTGTTCGGCGCGAAGATGGTCGAGACCTCGCGCGGGCCATAGGCGATGCCGAGCGCGTCCTCGATCTGCATGGCCGTGAGGCCGAGCGCTGCGGCCTTGTCGCGGTCGATGGTCAGGTTGAGCTGCGGGTTCTTCAGCTGCAGGTCGCTGTTCACGTCCTGGAGCTCGGACAACTCGCGCAGGTGGGCTTCCAGGGCTTGGGAGTATTGGAACAGCTCCGCCGTGTTCGGGCTTTGCAGGGTGAACTGGTACTGGGCCTTGGTGTAGTTCGCGCCCAGGTTGATGGGCGGCGGGTTCTGCAAGAAGGTCTTGATGCCCACCACGCCGGAGAGCTTCTTGCGCAGGGACTGCATGGCCTCGTCAGCGGTCATCTTGCGCGCGTGGCGCGGCTTCAGGCGGATCAAAAGGCGCCCGGAGTTGCCCGCCGGGTTCGGCCCGCCCGCGCCCACCAGGGACATGAAGCCCTCGATGTTCGGGTCTGCGGCGATGATGTCGGCCACGCGGTTCTGGTGCTCCAGCATGTACTCAAGCGAGATGCCTTGCTCGGCCTCGGTGACGCCGGTAAGCTGGCCGATGTCTTCGCTGGGGATGAAGCCCTTGGGAATAATGACGAAGAGCACGCAGGTGAAAACCAGGAGCGCCAGCGAGAAGCCCAGCGTGATGCGCCGGTGGCGCATGGTCCACTTGAGGGTGGTGTCGTACAAACGCAGCAGGGCCTGGAAGCCGCGCTCGGTGACGACATAGAATCTCCCGTGCTCGGCGTGGGCGCCCTTTTTCAGCATCAGGCTGGCCAGCATGGGCGTGAGGGAGAGGGACACGAACCCGGAGATGAGGATGGCGGCCGTGATGGTCACGGCGAACTCATAGAACAGCCGACCCACCACCCCGCCCATGAACAGCACCGGGATGAACACGGCGGCCAGCGAGATGGTCATGGACACGATGGTGAAGCCGATCTCACTGGAGCCCTTGAGCGCGGCCTCGCGCGGGAGCATGCCCGCCTCGGTGTGGCGCACGATGTTCTCCAGCACCACGATGGCGTCGTCGACCACGAAGCCCACGGCCAGGGTCAGCGCCATGAGCGAGATGTTGTCCAGGTTGAACTTGAATTGGAGCATGCAGGCGAAGGTGCCGATGACGCTCATGGGCAACGCCAGGCTCGGGATGATGGTGGCCGAGACGTTCCTGAGGAAGAGGAAGATCACCAGCACCACCAGGAAGATGGTCAGCATCAGGGTGAACTTCACGTCGTTCACGCTTTCGCGGATGGAGTCCGAGCGGTCGATGAGCGTGACCACCTTGACCGAGGCGGGCAGCTGCTTCAGGTAGTTCGGCAGCTCCTTTTTGATGGCGTCCACCACGCCCACGGTGTTGGTTCCGGGCTGGCGCTGCACGGCCAGGATCATGGCGGGCTCATTGTTGAAGCGGTTGGCGCGCTTGTTGTTCTCGGCGGAGTCGATGGCGTCGCCCACATCGGAAAGCCGCACGGGGGCGCCGCTCCGGTAGGCGATGATCAGCGGGCGGTAGGCCTTGGCGTCGTTCAACTGGCCGCTGGCCTGCACCGTGTACTCGCGCGTGGGGCCGGTGAGGGTGCCGGTGGCGATGTTGGAGTTGCCCTTGCGCACGGCCTCGGCCACCTCGTCCACGCCGATCTCCCGGCTGGCCAGCTGGTTGGGGTCGATCTGCACGCGCACGGCGTATTTCTGCTGGCCGTAGATCATGACCTGGGCCACGCCGCTGATCATGGAGATGCGCTGGGCCAGCAGGGTCTCGGCGTATTCGTTGACCTGGTAGAGCGGCATGGTGGGCGAGGACACGGCCAGGTACAGGATGGGCTGGTCCGACGGGTTGACCTTGCGCAGCACCGGGGGCGAGGGCAGCTCCGAGGGCAGGCTGCGCTGGGCCGAGGCGATGGACGCCTGCACGTCCTGGGCGGCGGCGTCGATGTTGCGGTCCAGATTGAACTGCAGCGTGATGCGCGTGTTGCCCAGCGTGTTGGTGGAGGTCATGGAGTCGATGCCCGAAATGTTGGAGAACTCCTTCTCCAGCGGCGTGGCGACGGACGCGGCCATGGTCTCCGGGCTGGCGCCGGGCATGTTGGCCGAGACCTGCAGGGTGGGGAAGTCCACGTTGGGCAGGTCGCTCACGGGCAGCTTGAAATAGGCCATGACGCCGAAGATGAGGATGGCGGCCATGACCAGGGTGGTCATGACTGGACGCTCGATGAAGATGCGGGCGGGGTTCATGGCTAGTTCCCGGCGTTTTTCGTGGCGTTGCCTGCGGACTGGGCCGGTGGCTTTTGCGTCGGCGTGGTTGCGGCCGAGGCGTTGGCCTGGGCCGCAGGTGCGGCCTCCTTGGCCTTGGGCGCGTCCTTGGCGACCTTGATCTCCACCGCCGAGCCGGGCACGAGCATGACCTGTCCGTCCACCACGACCTTCTCGCCCGGGGCCACGCCGGTGTCCACCACCATGGTCTGGTCCGGGGCCGGGCTCACGGTGACGGCGCGCATCTCCACGGTCATGTCGGCCTTGACCACGAAGACGAAGGGGCCGGACACGCCGGTCTGCACGGCCTGGGTCGGGATGACCACGGCGTTGTCGCGTTCGGCCAGGCGCAGGAAGGCGCGCACGAATTGTCCGGGCCAGAGATTTCTGCCCTTGTTGTCGAACACGGCCTTGAGGCGGATGGTGCCGGTTGCCTTGTCCACGGCGTTGTCGATGCTGGCGAGCTTGCCCGTATCCAGCACCACGCCCTCGGCGGTCTGGGCCTCCACGCGGAGCTGGCCCAGGGCATACTGCTTCTGGATCTCGGGCAGGTGGCGCTCCGGCACCGAGAAGGAGACGAAGATGGGCTCTATCTGGTTGATGACCACCAGGGGGCGGTCGTCGCTTGACCTGCCCACCAGGTTGCCCTCCTGCACCAGCACATGCCCGGCGCGCCCGGCGATGGGCGAGGTGATGCTGGCGAAGCCGAGCTGGAGGCGGGCCTGCTCCACCTGGGCGCGGTCCAGCGCCAGGGAGGCGCGCAGCCCGATGGTGTTGGCCTGGACCTGGTCCAGCTGCTCGCGGCTCACCGCGCCCTGGTCGAACAGCTCCTTGAAGCGCCGCAGGTCGTCCTCGGCCTTTTTGGACTGGGCCTGGTCCTTTTGCAGGCGGGCCTGGGCCTCCTGCAGCGAGGCCTGGTAGGTGCGCTGGTCGATGAGAAAGAGCGGGGTGCCCGCCTGCACGTCCTGCCCGTCGCGCACCAGCTGCTTGGCGATGATGCCGCTGACCTGGGGCTTGATGACGACGCTTGCAAAAGCCTCGACATTTCCCACGGCCAAAACCAGCACGGGCACATTCATGGTCGTGGCCTCGGCCACGGTGACGGCGACGGGCCGCTTGCCTTTGGCGCCCTTGTCATCCCCCTTGCCGCAGGCGGTCAACGCCAGCAGCAAGGCCGTCAGGAGCAGGGCCAGGGCCTTTTGGCTGGAGCTGTGGACTGAGGGGGCGCAGAGGATCATCCGGTGGTGTCCTTTGGGAAAAGTGTTCTGGACCGTGCGCCTAGAGTGCGCGTGCGGCTGCGTCATATTTTTCGGCGTAATCCGAGAAATTCTTCAGGGCGCAGAGAGAGAAACGTGTGATATGTTCAGCCAATGCGCGGATGCCTGGCTCGTCGAAGCGCATGTCCGGGGCCAGGCGGTCGATGATGGTCCTGGAACGGAAGATGTACTGGCACTGGCCCACGATGCTCATGCTGCACTGGCGGGTCAGCGCGCTGTCGCGCATGGCTCCGTTTCCGATGACTTCCGCCACGATGGCGCGGAGATAGACAGAGAGCGGCAGGATGTGGCGCTCCACCATCTGCTCCATGGCCTGGGTCGGCTCGTGCATCTCCCTGGCCATGAGCTTGCCGCACCAGGCGCTTTTGCCGTTGCCCAGCATGCGCAACAGAAAGGAGTGGATGAAGGCGAAGAGGCGCTCCTCGGCCGGGGCGCTGGCGGGCAGGCCCATGTCCGGCGGGTGGCGGCGCAGCCCGGTTTCGAAGGCCTCGGTGAGCAGCGCCTCGTAGAGCCCGTCCTTGCCGCCGAAATGGTAGTGCACAGCGGCCACGTTGGCGTTGGCCATGTGGCAGATGGTCCGCACCGTGGCGTTCCTGAAACCCTGCCTGGAAAACACCTCCCCGGCCGCATCCAAGAGACGTCGTTTGGTGTCCTCTCCGGTGTCGTGCGTCATGAGCCTCTCCTTCGGACTATTGAAACGGTAGATTAAAACGCTTGATTGAGACTGTCAAATGGAATACTGACTCCCCACCGCACAGATGCGGGGGAGGATTATGCAGCAGCGAGAGCGCACCGAGCCCAGCGGAAACTGGCGGGCCTTCAGCGTGGCCGCCACGGGCACGTTCATGGCCACGCTCGACGCGGGCATCGTGAACACGGCGCTGCCCATCGTGGCGCACGGCTTTGTGGCGACCCTGCAGGAGATCCAGTGGGCCGTGGCCGGGTATCTGCTCGTCATCTCCTGCCTGCTGCCCCTGTTCGGGCGCATGGGCGATATGTACGGCCGCAGGCGCATGTACACCGTGGGCTTCCTCGTCTTCGTCGTGGCCTCCATGCTCTGCGGCGCCGCCCCCAGCCTGTGGGCGCTCATCGCCGCGCGCGTGCTCCAGGGCGTGGGCGCGGCCATGCTCATGTCCAACGGCCCGGCCATCATCATGGCCGCCTTTCCCGGCGCCACCAGGGGCCGGGCGCTCGGGATCATCGGCATGACCGTGGCCCTGGGCTCCCTGGCCGGTCCCGGCCTTGGCGGCCTGCTCATCCAGTCCTTCGGCTGGCGCAGCGTGTTCTACGTGAACCTGCCCATCGGCCTGGCCGGGCTGTGGCTCTCCCGGCGCTTTCTGCCCCCGGTGGAGCGCCTGCACGACGAGTCCCTGGACCTGCCCGGCGCCGCGCTCTTCGCCGTGGGCATGACCGGCCTGCTGCTGGTCATGACGCACGGCCACGACTGGGGCTGGTCCTCTCCGCGCGTGCTGACATGCATGGCCCTGGCCCTGGTCGCCTTCCCCTGGTTCGTGGCCTGGGAGCGCCGAACCGCTGAGCCCATGATCGACCTTTCGCTCTTCCGCATCTGGCCTTTTTTCTCGGGCAACGTCGTGGCCTTCCTGTCCTTCATGTCCATGTTCGCCAACGCCATCCTGCTGCCGTTCTACCTGCAGGATCATCTGCACCTGTCCCCGCTCATGACCGGCATCGTGCTCTCCAGCCTGCCGGTGGCCATGGCCGTGGCCTCGCCGGTGAGCGGCTACCTGTCCGAGCGCATGAACTTCGCCACGTTGACGACCCTGGGCCTGTCCGTCATGAGCGCCGGGCTCCTGGGCCAGTCTTTGCTGCGGCCCGACACGCCGCTGTGGCGGGTCTTCCTGGGGCAGATGATCCTGGGCGTCGGGGTGGGCATCTTCATGTCGCCCAACAACAACAGCGTGCTCTCCAGCGCCCCCCAGAACAAGATCGGCCTGGTGGGGGGCTTTCTGGCCCTGGTGCGCAACGTGGGCATGGTCTCGGGCATCGCCACGGCCATGACGGTCTTCGGCGCCGCCCAGGGCCGGGCCATTGCCCTGGGGCTGAACCCTTCGGAATGCTTCTTCTCCGGGTTCCGGGCCGCGCTCACCGCCGGGGCTGTTTTTTCCGGCCTGGCCGCCTGCCTTTCGCTGTATCGCCGCAGCATGTTCCGCACAAAGCCCGCGCATGTCGACCGGGTCGTGCTCAAGGACTCCTGAGTCCGCATCCGGCCCCTGGCAATTTGCGCCTTGATTCCTGCGCGGCCTCTGGTACACTCGCTACGTAGTGTCATTCGTCTGCAAAGGAAGAACCGGCGCCGTGAACAAGCTCCCACTGCCTGACTGGATGCGGGGCGGCACCTTCAAGCTCGCCCTGGCCATCACCATCGTTCTCTCGCTGAGTTCTGTGGGCTTCTACCTGATTGAGGGCCATACCCCCTTTGAAGCCCTGTGGTGGAGCGTGGTCACCATGACCACCGTGGGCTACGGCGACATCGTGCCGTACACGGTCCCCGGCAGACTGCTCGGCATTCTGGTCATGGCCAGCGGCATCGGCCTGGTCTCCACACTCACCGGCAACCTGGCCTCGCTCCTGGTGGAGCGCAAGGCCAAGAAACGCAAGGGGCTCCTGGAAGTGAAAATCAGCGGGCATGTCATCATCCTTGGTTGGAACTCCTCGGTCCCCGGCCTGGTGCGCGGCCTGCGCGAGAACGGCCTGCTGGAGCGAGACGGGCTGGTGCTGGTCACGGACCTGCCCCAGGAGCGCCGCGACGAGATCGCGTTCCAGCTCGACCTGGGCGAGCGGCTGTTCTTTGTGGCCGGAAAGATCGCCCAGGAGAACGTGGTGCACAAGTCCAGGCCGGACCACGCCGCGCTCATCTACATCCTGCGTCAGGACGACATGTCGCCGCACGAGTCCGACCAGCAGAGCATCTACGCGGCGCTCACCGTGCGCGGCATGGCCCCCAAGGTGCCCATCTACGCCGAGGCGGCCCAGGCCGAGAACCGCGTGCACCTCCTGCGCGCGGGCGTCACCGAACTCATCGACCGGGGCGAGATCTCAAGCGGCGTGCTGGCCCTGCTCGGCACCGCGCCCCCGGCCTGGAACCTGATCCAGGCCCTGCTCGGGCTGCATGGCCGCCCCGGCCTGTCTTTGCGCGTGCTCTCGGAGCAGGACAAGGCCATGAACTGGGGCGATTTTTCCGGCAAGCTCCGCCAGCAGGACGGCGGCCTGGCCATGGCCCTGTGCCAGACCGCGCACAGCCTGGCCCTGGAGGACATCCTGGACGCGGGCTCGGCCCTGGACCAGTTCATTCTGGAGCTGTTCCAGTCCCACGGGCGGGAGACCAAGCTCGGCAGCCAGGGCGCAGGCGTGCTGGTGAACCCGCCGGACAGCCAGCCCCTGGACGGCTATGACGGGGTGCTGGTGCTGCGCGCCGGGGCCGGGGGGGAGCGCCCATGAGCGCCATTGATTTTTCCGCCATCCCGGTGTTTCAGGGCCTGAGCGACGCGGAACTCGGCAAGGTCGAGGCCATTTTCCACGAGGAGGCCCGGTCCGCCGGGAGCGTGGTGGTGGCCGAGGGCCAGACCGGCGAGGAGATGTACATCCTGGTGCACGGGCGCGTGCAGATCTCCAAGGCCATGCTCATGGCGGGCATGAGCGTGCCGCTTTTGAACATGGCCTCCCCGCGCAAGGTTCTGGCCACCCTCGACGACACGAGCCACCCCATTTTCGGGGAGGTTGCGCTCATCGACTCGGACCAGCGCTCGGCCACGGTGACGGCCATCACGGACTCGGTTTTTTTGGTCACCAACAGGGAGCAGTTCTTCGACCTGGCCGAGCGCGAGCCGGAGCTCGGCGTGAAGCTCCTCTTGACCCTGGGCAAGCGCATGGCCGCCACCATCCGCCGCTCCAACGCCGAGGTGGTCAAGCTGACCACGGCGCTGGCGCTCTCGTTGCGCAAGAGCGTCACGTAAGCCCCTCTCCCCGCCGCCAAAGGAAAGGGCCGCCTCCGTCTGACGGAAGCGGCCCTTCTTTTTGTGGACTTGGGCGCGGCCTAGTATTCCAGGTCGTGCTCGGTGTTGATGGGCTTGCCGAAGGTCAGGATCGACCAGGCCTGGTAGCCGATGACCAGGGGCACGAAGACGAGCGCCACGCCGAGCATGATCTTGAGGGTCAGCTGCGAGGAGGCGGCGTTGTGGATGGTCAGGCTCCAGGCCGGGTTCAGGCTGGAGATGAGCAGGGCCGGGAACAGGCCCACCACGCCGAACAGGGCCACGCAGGCGATGAACACGGCCGAGCCGCCCCAGGCCTTCCAGACCTGGCCCTGGGCCAGGTACACCCGCGACATCACCAGCCCGGCCACAGCGGCCACCAGGATGAGGAACAGGTGCGGGTTCTTCAGGTAGTTGCCGAAGAGCTTGGTCTCCACGAAGCTGTAGGCCAAAAAGGCCAGCACCAGCACCAGCACCACGGGCCAGAGCTTGGCTGCGGTGGCCATGGCGCGGTTTTTGAGTTCGCCCGTGGCGCGTATGGACAGCCACAGCGCCCCATGCAGGCAGAACATGGCCACGAAGAGCACGCCGCCGAGCAGGCCGTAGGGGTTCAGCAGGTCGAACAGCCCGCCGGTGTTCACGTGGACCTCGTTGATGGGCAGGCCCCTGAAGATGTTGGCGAAGGCCACGCCCAGGAGCAGCGCGGGCAGGAAGCTTCCGGCCACCTGGCAGGCGTCCCAGACGCCCTTCCAGGTGTCGCTTTCGACCTTGCCCCGGAACTCGAAGGACACTCCGCGCAGGATCAGGGCGAAGAGCAGCAGCATCAGCGCCGAGTACATGCCGCTGAACAGGGTGGCGTAGGCCTGGGGAAAGGCCGCGAAGGTCACGCCGCCAGCGGCGATGAGCCAGACCTCGTTGCCGTCCCAGAAGGGACCGCCAGCATTGTACATGACGCGTTTTTCGTAATCATTCTTGGCCAGGAAGGGCATGAGCGTTCCAATGCCCAGGTCGAACCCGTCCAGCACGAAGTAGACGGCCCAGAGCACTCCCCAGAGCAAAAACCATATGGTCTCGAGCATAGCAGACTCCCTTAGTTTGGCTTCAGGTGCGGGCGGCTTACGCGTCCACAGGGCCCTTGCGGGCGAAGGTGAACATCAGATAGGCACCGGCCGCGCCGAGCAGGGTATACAGGAGCATCATGGCCACCAGCGACACCCCGGCCTGGCTGGTCGCGATGGGCGACACCGCGTCCGTGGTGCGCATGAGCCCGTAAACGATCCAGGGCTGGCGGCCGACCTCGGTGACGGCCCAGCCCGCCTGCATGCCCAGATAGGGCAGGGGCATGGCCCAGACCATGGCCTTCAGGTACAGCGGGTAGCTGGCCAGCGTCTCGCGCTTCCACAGGCCGAAGAGGATGAGCAGGGGCATGAGGGTGCCAATGCCGACCATGATGCGGAAGGCCAGGAAGGTGATGGCCACGGGCGGCCGGTCGCTGGCGGGGAAGTCGAGCAGGCCCTTGACCTCGGCGGCCGGGTCATTGAAGGCCAGGATGCTGAGCAGGCTGGGCACGGGCAGGGCTTCCACCAGGTTCTTCTCGCCCTTTTCGTCGGGAATCTGCAACAGATACATAGGAGCATGGGTGCGGGTCTCCCAGTGGGACTCCATGGCCGCCAACTTGGCCGGCTGGAGCTTGGCCACCAGGTTGCCGTGGATGTGGCCCTGCACGACCACGATGGCCGTTGAGGCCAGTCCCACGTAAAGCGCCAGCTTGAAGGACTTCTGGAAGAATTCCTCGTTCTGCTTGCGCAGAAGGTGCCAGGCGCTGATGCCCATGATGAAGAATGTGGCCACGCAGAACGACGCGGACACCGTGTGCACGAACTGGTTCCAGGCCCAGGGGTTGGTGATGACGGCCATGAAGTCGGTCAGTTCGGCGCGGCCGTTCCTGAGTTCAAAGCCCAGCGGGTTCTGCATGAAGCCGTTGGCGATGAGGATCCAGACGGCGGAGAGATTGCTCGCCCCGGCCACCAGCCAGGCGGAGATGGCGTGCGCCCTGGGCGAGAGCCTGTCCCAGCCGAAGTGCCAGACGCCGATGAAGGTGGACTCGAGGAAGAAGGCCGCCGTGGCCTCGATGGCCAGAAGCGACCCGAAAATGTCGCCAACATAGGCCGAGTAGCGCGACCAGTTGGTGCCGAACTGGAATTCCAGCGTGATGCCGGTGACCACGCCCAGAGTGAAGTTGATGAGAAACAGCTTGCCCCAGAACTTGGCCATGCGTTTGTACACGTCCTTGCCGGTGCGCGCGTACGCAGTCTCCATACAGGCGATGAGCACCGAGATGCCCAGCGTCAACGGCACGAACAGGAAGTGAAACATTGTTGCGGCAGCGAATTGGAGCCGCGAGAGCATGAGAACGTCCATCTATTCCCCCCCTTATTGAAATTCAGGAATGATTCCTGTTAGGCCCAGATGGAATGAATTGCAAGATAAAAGGTGTACCAGGGATAAAAAAAAATGCAACGCCATTTACCGGGCGGTCTTGCATGCCGGGCGTGAGTGTTTTAGTGGAAACAAGCGAGGGAGGGACCAAGGCATGGGCAAGAGTCAGTGGATCCAGTGGCGCGGCATGGACGAGTTTCGTGAGCAGATGGACAGGGTGCTGGACGCGGCCAGGCAGGGTTCGGCGCCTTCCGGGACCCCCTGCGCGGGCTATGTCTGGGTGCCCCTGGCTGACATCATTGAGACGGCCCAGGCGCTGCTGGTGCGCATCGAGCTCCCTGGCGTGGCCCCGGAGCAGTTGCTGGTGGAGGTGGCCGACGGCGCGCTGGTGGTGCGCGGAGAGCGCCCCTCCGACTCCTGCTCGGGCGAGGATGCCGACACGGCCTATCATCTTATGGAGCGCGCCCACGGCGCCTTTGCCCGGCGTTTCTCCCTGCCGGAGGACACGGACGGCGAGGGCATCTCCGCCGTGCTGCGCGAGGGCCTTTTGACCGTCACCGTGCCCAAGCGCCGCCCCGCAGTCCCTGCCCGGCGCACCCTGGTTCTGGACTAGCTTCGGCGCCCATCAGCTTCCGCCTCAGCCATTGGAGGAACCCGTCTGGTCGGCCATGTCCGCAGATTATTTCTTCAATGCCCGCCACCCATTGCTTCCCGGACGACTGGAAAGAAATCTCACGGCATTGCCGCCGGTTGCCGCTGTTCATTGCCGGAGCATGCGTAAGCTGGACAGGAGCCTTGCAATTCCTGTCGGCTCGCGTTGGTATGTGGGAAGCCTGGAGAATCGGCCAGGAAGGGCTTCATGCCGCCAAGCGTGGGCAGGCGCGGGCTTGGTGGGAGCGCCTCCGTATTCCGCATTGTTTCACAGGTTTCATGCATGCCCCAAAATTGGAGCGTGCTGAAAATCAGCTTTTTTTTTCGTAATTCGTCGAAAATCGTACTTGTCCCTGTTTATTAAAATTTGCACAGGATTTCCAAAGATCGTCGCCAGGGGGATGTTAACCTAGGCGGCGCAAGCGTTCCGAGTACGTATTCATTTCGCCCCGTAGTCCTTTTGGAACTTATGAATGCAATGAAACAAGGTGGTTATGTTGTAGAAAACAGTGGTCAGTCCTGGACTGCTTCCGGCCGGTGTCAGGATTGTCCACGAAGCGCCCAAAGCGTAGACCTCGCCACATGAATGCGGACCTTTGGCAAAAATTACTTCCCATCCTTGAAAATCGACTGGAACAGGGGTTATTCACCCTCTGGATCAAGCCGCTCTATGCCAAGGTCAAGGATAATGTCCTGCGCTTGTCCGCTCCCAACGAGTTCGTGGCCGCCTGGGTGCGCGATCGCCTCCTGGAGACCATCCGCGAGGCCGCCCTGGAGCTCACGGGCCGCCGCGCCGAGATCGAGGTCAGCGTGGGCCAGCGCACTCCCCCGGAGCTCAAGGCCCCTCTTCAGGCTCCTCCCCGGGCGCAGACCCGGCCGCATCAGGCTGCGGAGTCCCTGGCCCTGCCCCTGGGCCATGCCCCCCGGACCGAGTCCCTGAGCCGCTGGCGCTTCCGCTTCGACGACTTCGTGGTCGGCCCCTGCAACGAGCTGGCCTGCGCTGCGGCCAAGGGCATCTGCAACAACTCCCTGGCCACGGACCACCTGTTCCTCAGCGCCGGGCCGGGCCTGGGCAAGACCCACCTGCTGCACGCCATCGGCCGCCACCTGGCCGAACGTTCCAACCGCAGCCGTGTCTCCATCGCCTGCCTCTCGGCCGAGGAGTTCACCACGCGCCTGGTGCTGGCCATCAAAGCCAAGGAGGCCGCACGCTTCAAGGCCGAGTTCCGCGACTCCGTGGACGTGCTGCTCCTGGAGGACATCCATTTCTTCCAGGGCAAGGGCAAGCTCCAGGAGGAGCTGCTGCTGACCCTGAAGGCCCTGCAGCAGCGCGGCTGCAAGGTGGTGCTCACCAGCTCGTTTCTGCCCCGGGAGCTCTCCGACGTGGACCCGCAGCTCGTGTCCTGCTTCGCCTCGGGCTTCATGGCCTTGATGCAGGCCCCGGACTACGCCACGCGTGAGGAGATCCTCCGCCGCAAGGCCCGCTCGCTCCAGGTCCAGGTGCCGGACAACGTCACCGGGCTTTTGGCCGAGCGCCTGACCACGGACATCCGCCAGCTTGAGAGCTGTTTGAACAATCTTGTGCTAAAAGCCCGGCTGCTCGGCCAGCAGATCACAGAGGAGTTGGCCTGGCAGGTTCTGGAGAACTACGCCGTGCAGACCCCCATGCCGGGCGTGGAGCGCATCGTCAGCTTTGTCTGCAAGACCTACGGCATCGACGAGCGTGAGCTGAAATCCAAAAGCCGCAGCCAGCAGACCGTCCTTGCGCGCAACACCGCCTTCTATCTCTGCCGCCGCCACACGGATCTTTCCCTTGCCGCCATAGGCGACCGCCTTGGCCGCAAACACTCCACGGTGCTCAAGGGCATCATCCACGTGGAGCGCGAGATCTCCCACCAGACGCCGCTTGGCAGGCAGCTCGGCAACACCGTGGACCGCCTCCTGGCCTGACGTCCTTCCGCAATTCCGCCCTATCCATACGATAAGGTATGCAGCCGCCCGACCGGGCCGTTGCCGCCCACCGCAACCCGCGCAAAAGCAGAAAGCCGACGAGGCCAAGGGCCTTGGGCCCTGCCGCACGGCTGGCTTTGCTCCGGCCGGATCCGTTCTGCCGGATCAATTCTGCCGATCAATTATGGAGGACGTGAAGGTTCAAAGCGCTTCAGACCGGGCGGCTGCCCCGGTCGAGGATGGCCTGGGCCTCGGCCGCGCTCAGGCCGCGCCCGGCGGCGATGGCCGCCAGGTTGTCCTCGGCGTCCGAGGCGCGCAGGTACACCGGCTCCAGGGCCAGCGCGCCAAAGGCCGCGCGTCCGGCCAGGTCGAGCAGGGCGGACGGGCGCGGCGCGTCCCAATGGGCGGGCAGCAGGCGCAGGCCGGGGTCACCTGCGGCCAGTTCCTCGAAGAAGGCCAGGTTGCGGCGCAGGCCGCCGCCCAAAAGGCTTACGGGCCGGGGCAGGGCGGCCAGAAATTCCGGCATGGCCGCAAGGGGCACCACCTGCGGCGGGCTGACGGGAGAAACCAGGCCCGCGCTGCGCTGAAACGCCTGGGCATAGACCTGCCCCCGGCGCGACCAGACCAGGGCGGCCACGGCCCCCCCGCCGTCTTCGAGCAGTTGCGCGGCCTCGGCGGCCAGAAGCTCCAGATGGTTCAACCCGGCCAGCTCCGCGCCCGTGGCGGCCGCCAGGCCTTGGGCCAGGGCCAGGGACATGCGCAGGCCCGTAAAGCTGCCCGGCCCGGCCACGCAGGCGATGCGCCGGATGTTGCGGCCGGCGAGGCCCAGGCCGTCCAGCAACTGCCGGATGCCCGGGGCCAGGAAACGCACGGCGCTCCCCGGCACGGTCCACTCCTGGGCGGCCAGGAACGAGACGCCCCCGGCCTCCATGCGGCCCAGGGCCAACTGTAGGCGCTCGTCGGCCCCGTTCAGGGCCAGCAAAAGCCCAGGGTCACTGGAGCAGTCGGCGCAGGTCATTGTAGGTCGCCAGGATCATGAGCGCCGCCAGCATGGCGATGCCCACGCGGATGGCCGCGGCCCGGGCGCGCAGGCTGAGCGGCTTGCGGGTCACGGCCTCCAGGCCGAAGATGACCAGGTGCCCGCCGTCGAGCACCGGGATGGGCAGCAGGTTCACGAAGCCGAGGTTGGCCGAGAGCGCGGCGGTGAGGGCGATGAGCCCCACGATGCCGGTCTGGGCCTCCTTGCTGATGAGTTGGGCGATGAGGATGGGGCCGCCGATGGCGTCGGCCGGGATGACCCGCTCGACCATCTTGATGAGCGCGGTGACCATGCCGACCACGGCCCGCCAGGTTTCCTTGCCCGAGACCTTGAGGCTCTGGGCCGCAGTCAGCTCAACGGTGACGATCTCCTTGGCCGCCATGATGCCCATCATGGGCGTGGACACGGTTTCGCCGAAGATGTTCTTGCGCGGGCGCATCTCCGGGGCCACGGACACCGTGAGGCGCTCCTGGCCGCGCTTGATCCCCAGCGCCAGGGTGCGGCCTTCGGCCGCCTGGATCATCTCGGTCAGCTCCTCCCAGAAGATGATGGGCTTGCCGTCCACGGTGAGGATGGTGTCGCCGGGGGCGAGGTGCGCGCTGGCCGCCGGGGTTTCGGGCAGCACCTTTTCGATGACCGGGGCCAGGCCCATCTGCCCCTGGGAGGCGAAGAGCGCCCAGTACAGGCCCCAGGCCAGCAGAAAGTTGGCCATGGGCCCGGCGGCCACGACGGCCATGCGCTGCCACACGGGCCGGGCCGAAAAGAGCCGGTCCGTGGGGATGGCCGGGTCCTCCTCGTTCTCCGGGGATTCGCCCGCCAGCATGACATAGCCGCCCAGGGGCACGGCACAGAGGCGGTATTCGGTCATGCCCATGGTGAAGGAGAAGATCCTGGGGCCGAAGCCCAGGGCAAAGGCCTTGACCCCGATGCCGAGGGTGCGGGCCATGAGGAAGTGCCCCAGTTCGTGGAAAAAGATGAGGCCCCCGAGGACCAGGAGAACGGCGATGGCTCCCACGTGCTACTCCTTGTGCGCCCGCGCGGGACGCACCAATTCAGTCGTTCAGTCGAAGGGGGCGGCGGCCAGGGTCTCGCGCCGCGTCCCGGCGTCGGCGGCGATGAGTTCGTCCGCGCCGCAGTTCTCCGGCAAGGCCGCGTGCCGGGTGAGCGCAGCCTCGATGAGCCGGGGGATGTCCAGAAATCTGATGCGCCCCTGCAGGAAGAGCTCGACAGCCACCTCGTTGGCGGCGTTCAAGGCCACGGGATGGCTGTGGCTGGCCGCGAAGGCCGCCTTGGCCAGACCCAGGCAGGGGAACAGCGTCTCGTCCGGAGCCTCGAATGTCAAGGTCGACGCGGACGCCAGGTCCAGCCGGGGCATGTCGAGACTCACGCGGCGGGGGTAGCACAGGCTGTGCGCGATGGGGATGCGCATGTCCGGCACGCCCAGGTGCGCCAGTTGCGAGCCGTCCACATACTCCACCAGGGAGTGCACGATGCTCTGCGGGTGCACCAGCACGTCCACGCGCGCAACGGGCAGGCCGTAGAGGTGGCAGGCCTCGATGATCTCCAGGCCCTTGTTCATCAGCGTGGCCGAGTCCACGGAGATCTTGGCGCCCATGCTCCAGTTGGGATGGTTGAGCGCCTGGGCCGGGGTCACGTCGGCCAGGAAGGCCGCGTCCCTGCCCCGGAACGGTCCGCCCGAGGCCGTGAGGATGAGCCGGGCCACTTCCTCGTCGCCGTTGTGGCCGCACAGGGCCTGGAACAGGGCGTTGTGCTCGGAGTCCACGGGCAGGACCACCGCGCCCGAAGCACGGCAGGCCGCGCGGATGAGCCGCCCGCCAAGAACCAGGCTCTCCTTGTTGGCCAGCGCGATGCGCTTGCCCGCCTTGGCCGCCGCCAGCGTGGGCAGAAAGCCCGCCGCGCCGACGATGGCCGAGAGCACGAGGTCCGCCTCGGGCATGGCGGCGATGACTTCGTAGGCCGCCGGGCCGACCAGGATCTCCGGGGCGTAGCCTGCGGGCAGCAGGCCCCGCAGCTCGTGCGCCACGGCCTCGTCCAGCACGGCCAGCACGCCGGGCCGGAAGGCGGCCGCCTGTTCGGCCAAACGGGCGGCGTTTTTGCCTCCGGCCAGCGCGGCCACGCGGAAGAGCTCCGGGTGCTGCGCCACCACCGAAAGGGCGCTGACGCCGATGGAGCCGGTGGAGCCCAGGATGGCCAGGCTGCGCGGGAAGGGCAGCTGCGGCGCGTGGGCGGGCCAGAGGGAGATGTAGGTTTTCACGCGCGCGCCTTACGTAAAGAAGGGCTGGATGAGCCGCAGCAGCACGTAGCAGGGCAGGGCCAAAAGCAGGCTGTCGATGCGGTCGAGCAGGCCGCCGTGGCCGGGCAGAAGCGTGCCGGAGTCCTTGACCTCCAGGCTGCGCTTGAGCGCGGACTCGAAGAAGTCGCCCAATTGGGCGGACAGGTTGAGCAGCGCGGCCAGGAGCAGCCAGGCGGCCACCGGGGCCTGGCCGAAGCACAGGCCGTAGGCCGTCACGGCCAGCACGCACCCGGCCAGCCCGCCGATGCTCCCGGCCCAGGACTTCTTGGGGCTTACCTGGGGCCAGATCTTGCGCTTGCCGAACAGGGTTCCGGCGTAATAGGCCGCCGTGTCGGACACGGTGGTCGAGAGGACCACCAGGATGATCTCGCGGGTGTTCAGAAGCAGGAAGAACTGGAGCATGAGCGGCAGGTAGGCCAGGGAGCAGAGCAGCACGAGCTCGTCGGTGAATTGTGCGGCGCGCGCGCCAGGCGCCCCAAGGGTCTGCCCCCGGCTGAAGCGCATGAGGAAGCGCAGCCCCAGAATCCAGAAGCAGGCGGCAAAGGCCCACAGGGCCGCCGTGGGGCCGCCCGCCTGGGCCGCCAGCACCATCAGCGCGCCCAGGGCCACGCCCGTGAGGCGCAGGTTCTTGTGCTCGGCTCCGGGCCGGAACAGGGCCGTGAACTCCCACTGGCCAAGGCCGCACAGGGCAAGCAGCAACAGTGTGACAAGCACGCCGCCGAACCAGAGGGCCAGGGCCACAAGGGCCACGGCCAAGCCTGCGGTGAGGATGCGTTGCTGATGCGGGGATGCCTGCACGTAAGCTCCTGATAGGGGATGCGCGCCTGTGCGCAAGCCTGCTCTACTCTATTCCGGTGCTCCGGGCAACCTGGGGCTTTCCCCTTTCCTTCTGGCGCGTGACTGTGTTACGTATCAATGGACGTGATCCATCATTGTCGACAATATGACATTACGATTCTGCGGGGTGCGCATGGTTGATGAACCCAAAGAAATTCCGGGCGCATGTGAAGCTCCCGTGCCGGAGCAGGGGGCCGAGACCATTGAGGAGCTGCGTGAGCAGGTCTCCCGGCTGAACCGGCAGATGCAGCGCCTCTCGGACATCGGCCTGGCGCTCTCGGCCGAGCAGGACCGCAACCGGCTGCTTGAGATGATCGTGGAGCTGGCCCGCAACCTCACCTTTGCCGACGCGGGCACCCTGTACATCGTGGACCCCACGGGCCAGGCCCTGGAGTTCGTGGTACTCCAGAACGACACCATGAACGTGCGCCTGGGCGGCACCAGCGGCAACCCCGTGACCCTGCCCCCGGTGCACCTCTACAAGGAAGGCGGCGAACCCAACCACGCCAACGTCTCCTCCCACGTGGCCCTGACCCGCGAGTACGTCAACATCGACGACGTGTATTGCGCAGAGGGCTTCGACTTCACCGGCACGCGCGGCTACGACAAGTCCACGGGCTACCGCTCCCAGTCCATGCTGGTCATGCCCATGGTCAACCACGAGCATGAGATCATCGGCGTTTTGCAGCTGCTGAACGCCAAGGACCAGAACAACGGCGAGGTGGTGGGCTTCTCCCGTGAGCGCCTGGAGGCCGTGCGCTCCCTGGCCTCCCAGGCCGCAGTGGCCCTCACCAACACCCAGCTCATCAACGGCCTGAAGGAGCTTCTGTACTCCTTCATGCAGTCCATCGCCGCAGCCATCGACGCCAAGAGCCCCTATACCAAGGGCCACATCGACCGCGTGGTGGACCTGACCATGCGCATCGCCGAGACCATCAACGCCCAGACCGAAGGCCCCTACGCCGACGTCCACTTCAACGAGAACGAGCTGGAGGAGCTGAAGCTCGCGGCCTGGATGCACGACGTGGGCAAAATCACCACCCCGGTGCACGTGGTCGACAAGTCCACCAAGCTTGAGGCCATTGTGGACCGCATCGAGTTCGTGCGCACGCGCTTCAAGCTCATCGGCAAGTGCCTGCAGGCCGAGCTGCTGGAAAAGCTCCTGGAGATGGCCGGGCGCGGGGCCGCGCGCGCGGAGATGTTCGCCCTCACCGAGGAGATGGAGAAGCGCCGCCAGGAGTTGGAGGAGGACCTCGCCTTTGTCGAGTCCTGCAACAAGCCCGGCGAGTTCATGAGCGACGAGCGCATCGCGCGGGTGAAGGAGATCGCCGCGCGCACCTATGACGACAATGGCGAGCAGAAGCCCTGGCTCTCCGAAAACGAGCTGTTGAACCTCTGCATCCGCAAGGGCTCCCTCACCGACGCCGAGCGCAAGATCATCGAGGACCACACCGTGGTCACCTTCGACATGCTGGGACGGCTGCCCTTCCCCAAGCGCCTGGCGCGCATCCCGGAGTTCGCGGGCAGCCACCACGAGAAGCTCGACGGCACGGGGTATCCCAACCACCTCACGGCCGAGGCCCTGTCGCTGCAGGCGCGCATCCTGGCCGTGGCCGACGTGTTCGAGGCGCTCACCGCCAAGGACCGGCCCTACAAGGAGCCCATGAAGCTCTCCCAGGCCGTGAAGATTCTGGGCTTCATGTGCAAGGACAAGCACGTGGACCCGGACGTGTTCGGCTTGTTCCTGCAGAGCGGGGTGTACAAGGACTACGCCAACCAGCACCTCAACGCCGAGCAGATCGACGAGGTGCAGCTGCCGGGCAGCCCGCCGCCGCCCGCGCCCGCTTCCACACCGGCTGCCCAGGCCGCCCCGGCCAAGCCCTAGCAACGGGCCTTGCGCCAGCGGGCCAGCGTCCGCGCAGGCCAGAAACATAAAAAGCCAGCAGGTCACCCGGCTGGCTTTTTTCTTGGCGGTTCGCCCCGCAAGCGCTACAGCAGCTTCAAATACGTCTTCACGATGACCTTGAGCCCGAAGCCGGGGAAGTTCACCCGGAACTTGTCCGGCGGGATCTCGGCGATGATTTTGCCCTGCCCGAAGATCTTGTGCTCGCACAGGCCGAGCTTGGTGGTCGCGCCCTCCATGGCCGACCGTGGCGCGGGCGCGGCCGCGTAAGCCGTGTGCGGGGCGGCCGCCGCGCTGATGGGCCGCGCCCCTGGCTCGTAGGCCGGGCGCTGCGGCGGCGCGGGCAGCACCACCGGGGCCAGGCGCTCGCAGGTCCTGTCCATGGGGCTGTCTCCGGCCCCGGCCTCCAGCACCGAGAGCAGGCGCTCGTCCTTGCGCCGCAGCCCGCCGGTAAAGGTCTCCACCAGGCGCTCGGCCACGGCATCCGGCAGCTCCTGCACAAAGGGACTGGGGTTGGCCGGTTCGCGGCAGTTGTTGAAGCGGTTGTACAGGGTGCCCGGCACCAGCAGGGCCAGCTCGTCCTTGGCCCGGGTGCAGGCCACGTACATCAGCCTGCGCTCCTCCTCCATGTCCTCCTGGCGCTGCATGGCCTTCTTGGACGGGAAGCGGTCCTCCACCAGGTCGATCAGGATCACCGCGCGCCATTCCAGCCCCTTGGCCGAGTGCACGGTGGAGAGCACCACGGCCCCGCGCGAGTCCTCGTCCTCCGTGGGCGAGCCGTCCAGGCACAGGTCGGCCAAAAATTCCTCGATGTCCTTGTAGTTCACCGCGATCTGGGCCAGCTGCTCCAGGCCCGCCTGGCGCTTGGGGTAGTCGTCCGGATAGGCCTGGATGAGCAGGGGCGCGTAGTGCGCCATGGCCCGGTCCAGCGCGGCCGCGGGGTTGTGGGACAGGCCGCGCAGGGCGTCCAGCTCGGAGAGCAGGCCCGGCAGGTCCGGGAAGCGTTTGGCGTGCTTGTCCAGGGTCTTGGCCTCGCCCGCCAGCACCGCCTGGGCGATCTTGCCCGCGGTCTTGCCGCCCACGCCTTTCAAAAGACCCAGCACGCGGATCCAGGCCAGCATGTCCGCCCAGTTGGCGGCCAGGCGCAGGTAGCAGAGCACGTCCTTGATGTGCGCGGCCTCGTGAAAGCGCACCCCGCCATACTTGCGGTAGGGCAGGCCCGCGCGGGTCAGCGCCACCTCCAGGGAATAGGACTGGTACCCGGCGCGGAAGAGCACGGCGATCTCGTGCAGGGGGTGGCGGCTGGCCATGTCCACGATGAGACTCACGGCCTGGGTGGCCTGGGACTGGTCGCTCAGGGTCTGGATGATGCGCGGCTTGGCGCCGCCGCTGCGGGCGGCGTAGAGGTGCTTGTCGAACTTGTGCTCGGCCCCGGAGAGCACGCAGTTGGTCAAATCCAGGATGGGCTGCACCGAGCGGTAGTTCTTCTCCAGGCGGATGAGCTTGGCGTCCTTGAAGATGTGCGGGAACTCCAGGATGTTGGCCACCACCGCACCCCGGAAGGCGTAGATGGACTGGGCGTCGTCGCCCACGGCCATGACGTTGCCCGCGCGTCCGGCCAAGAGGCGCACCAGCCGGGCCTGCACCAGGTTGGTGTCCTGGTACTCGTCGACCATGACGAAGGGGTAGCGGCGGCGCAGGGCGTCTTTGATCTCCGGGTGCTCCACCAAGAGGCGCTCCAGGCCGAAGAGCAGGTCGTCGTAGTCCATGAGGCCCTGGCTGCGCTTGGCCTTCCCGTACTCCAGGGCCAGGCGCTCGATGTCCGCCTGGTAGGGCAGCAGGTGGTAGGCCTCGCGGTCCAGGATGGCCGCGATGTCCAGTTCCTTGTTGCGGCTTTTGGTGATGGTGTCGGCCAGCGTGGCGCGCTTGGGGTAGGAGCGGTCGCCCCGGCCCAGGTCGAGGTGGGCCTTCAGCTCGCCCAGCAGGTCCTCGCAGTCGCCCCGGTCCATGAGGGTCAGGCCCTGGGGATATCCGGCCTCCAGGGCGTGGCGGCGCAGCACCCCGTAGGCGAAGGAATGGAAAGTGCCGCCGCTGGCCCCGGTGAGCGGGCGGCCCATGATGGTTCCGGCCCGGTGCAGCATCTCCTGGGAGGCGCGCCGGGTGAAGGTCAGAAGCAGGATGTTCTCCGGGGAGACGTGCTCCTGCACCAGTCGGGCCAGGCGGTAGACGATGGTGCGCGTTTTCCCGCTGCCCGCACCCGCGATGCACAGCACCGGGCCGTGCACGTGCATGACCGCTTCCAGCTGCGCCGGGTTCAGTTCGCGTTCGAAATCAATGCTCATGCGTCGGCACTCATGTCTTTTGACTCATAGGTTGGCGCTCACGTGATGATACCTGTGGACCCGCAGCCCGGGGTGCCCAGGCCGAAATGTTCGAGCACGAGGCGGCCCACGTCGCGCACGCGGACGGGTGCGTCCGCCCTGTTGCCGGTGTCGCAGAAGAAGGCGTCCTCTGGCCTGTGCATGCCGAAACGCCCGTAAACTCCGAAGACCTCCGCGCGGTCGAACTTGGCCTTCAGGTCAAAGCCCGGCTCCGGCACGCAGACCAGATCCGGTTGTCCCTCCGGCGCGTCGCCCGCCGCGCCCTCGCCATAGAGTTCGCGCGCGTCGAGCACCGTGTTCATGACCCGGCGGCCCTCCCAGGTCAACCCCAGGAGCAGGGCCTTGAGGTCTCGCAAAAGCGCCGGGGCCTCGGACGCGGCCACACAGCCGCGCGCGAAGCGGCCCTGGCGGTGCACGTAGATGCGGCCGGGGTCCAGGGCAAAGGCGCGTGATCCGGAGCCGATGACGCCCGCGTCCCATTCGTCGCGGGCTGGGCGGCCCAGGCGCAGCAGCCCGGCCTCCGCCAGCACGCGGTTGACGTCCACCTCCCGCGTGAGGGCGCAGAAGCCGTGGTCCGCCAGCACGAGCAGCCGCTTGGGCTCGGGCAGGGCGTCGTAGCGCGCCAGCACCTCGCCCACCAGTGCGTCCCACTCGGCCAGAAAGGCCAGGCAGGCCGCATGCAGCGGGTGGTCCGGCCGCTCCACCGCCGGGAACAGGAAGTGGAACAGGCGGTCGGTCTCGGTAAGCACGCACACGAACAGGTCCCAGGCCAGGTCCGGCCAGAGCAGGTCGAGCGCGGCCCGGCGCGCGGCCAGGGACAGGCGCAGCTGGCCGAGGAGGTACTCGGGCTCGCCTGCCCCGCGCGTGGTGTCGCCCTCGACGCGGTAACCGGCCGCCTTGAGCGGGCCGAGCAGAAACGGCGGGTATACGGCCACGTCTAGGCTCTCGGCCACGAACCCGGCCACGAGCATGCCGCGCAAGGGCCGCGCCGGGGCCATGTTCGGCAGGTTGAGCACCCGCGAGACCAGCCCGCGTTCGCCCAGGCGATCGAAGATGGTGGGCACGCGCACGTCGGAGAAGCTGGCGATGCGCAAGGCGTAGCTGGCCGGGTCGAGCACCGTGAAGCCGTACACCCCGTGCTCGCCCGGGCCGCTGGCCGTGAAGAAGCTGGTCCAGTTGACGGGCGAGAGCTCCGGCAGCTCGGCGCTGATGCCGCTGGCCTGGGCCGTGAGCCGCGCCAGATTGGGCAGGCTTGGGCCGTCACTCAGGACAAGCGCCCTGGCCAGGCCGAGCGGCAGGCCGTCCAGGCCGAGGACGATGAGGCGCGGGCGGGTTGTCATGGTCGGGCCTGAGTGTCTTGAAGGCAGCCTCCGGCGGCCAGGGGGCCTGAGGCCCCCTGGTACCCCCCATGCCGAGCGCCCAAAGGGGCGTAGCCCCTTTGGGCGCTCGGAGGAGTGTTCCCCCAATGGGGATTCCAAAGGGCCTCAGGCCCTTTGGCCCCCGGAGGGATATTCTTCCCGTTACGCCAGTTCCACTTCATATTTCTTCATGAACGACACCGGGTTGTAGGACTGTTTGGCCTTGCGCAGGCCCTCGTCGCCCAGGTCCTGTTCGCGGTTCACAAAGGCGAAGCGGTCCTCCTGGGCGGCCAGGAAGTGCTTGTTGATGGCCTGGTAGATGCCCTTGAAGCGCGTGTCGCCCTTTTCGAAATGGATGACCATGGTGTCGCGGTTCAGGCATTCGCCCACGGTGTAGGCGATGACCTTGCCGTTCACGCGGACGGTGCCGCCGAGCAGGCTGCCCAGGCGGTCGAAGTTCTTGAGCACGCGGGAGATGGCCTGGTTCTCGGCCACCAGGGCCTCGGAGGGGTGCTCCTGCCAGCCGTGCCACTCGGCCTGCATGTCCAGCACCTCCTCCACGCAGTCGGCCTGCATGGGGGTGTACTCGAAGATGTTGGACTTCTCGAACTGGTTGAGCAGGTTCTTTTTCTTGTGGAACTTGTTGCCCTTGAGCTCCACAAGCTCCGGCACGGAATACACGTAGTCGAAGTGGTCGCGGGCTTCCACGGCATGCAGGCGGGAGCCGAAGGCCTGCTGCCAGATGGTCATCAGGGCCTCGGGCACGCGGATGAAGCGTTGCGGGCCGCTCAGGCAGGGCATAGCGGCCCAGTCGACCTTGGTCCAGTCGCCCACCGGAGCCCACAGGATCTCCTGGGGCAGGGTCTGCTTGATCCACACCAGCCCGTCCGCGAAGCGCCAGGTGAGCCCGTAGTGCTCGGCCCAGCCATACAGGTTGGCGAAGGCGTAGTCCGAGGTCACCTCGGGGCAGGCGCACAGGGCGGTCTTGAAGGCTTCCTGGTGCTTCAGGCAGATATGTTCGAAACGCTCAGATGTGCTCATTTGCCGTTCCCGTTGCGTTTGCTGGTCATGGCGAAGCGTTGCCAGTCCCAGCGGGTGTAGATGTAGAGGAGGATGCCCGCCTGGCAGGCCTGGGAGGCCAGCATGGAGATCCAGACGCCCGTGGCGCGGCCCAGCACCAGGTGTCCCAGGATGTAGGCCAGGGGCAGGCGCACCAGCCAGGTGCCCGCGCCCATGCCGAGCAGGTTGTACAGCGTGGCCCCGGCCCCGCCAAGCGCCCCGGCCAGGATCATGGTGGTCAGGGTGAAGGGGATGGCCAGCATGTTCCAGGTCAGGTAGTCCAGCGCCTGGGCCTTGACCTCGGGATTGGGCGCCAAAAACCCGGTCAGCGGGTCCAGCACGGTCCACAGCAGCAGCGTGATCGCGATGATGCTGACAAGGCCGATGCCCAGGATGCGCAGGCCCACGCGCCGGGCCTCGTCGGGCCTGCCCGCGCCCAGGAAGTGCCCCACCAGGATGCTGGCCGTGAGGTTCAGGGCAAAGGCGGGCAAAAAGAGGATGGACTCCACGCGCATGCCTGCGGACATGCCGGCCAGGGCCATGATGCTGCCGTAGGGCAGGCTGGCGGTGATGGCGAAGAGCACCAGGTAGCCGGAATGCCAGACGATCTGCATGAGCCCGGCCGGCCAGGCGACCTTGAACAGGTAGGGGTAGGCGCAGCGCACCCAGCGCCAGGGCGCGAAGATCTGTCGGCGCAGGGTGCCGTCGCGGCGCAGCATGACGAGGCCGAAGGCCGCGCCCGCGCTGATGGACCAGAAGGTGCTCCAGACCACTCCGGTGACCCCGAGGCGCGGCAGGCCGAACCAGCCCAGGCCGAAGCCCAGGTCGCCCAGAGTGTTCACCACGGTGACCAGGATCATGGCGTAGAGCGGGACCATGACCTGCTTGCGCGAGCGGAACACGGCGTTGAGCACGATGAGCATGTAGTAGGGCGGCAGGGCGTACAGGAAGACCTGGAGCACATACCCGGTCAAGGGCGCGATTTCCTGGGGCACCTGGAGCAGGGCCACGAACAGGCCCTTGGCGGGCAGCCCGACGAGCGGGAAGATGAGCCCGAAGACCACGGCCACCACCAGGCACAGGCCGATGTAGCGTTCGGCGCGCAGGGTCTTGCCAGCGCCCAGGGACTGGCTGATGGCCGCCACGCCTCCGCCCGCCACAGCCGTGGCGATGACCAGGAAGAAAAACAGGGACTGGGTGATGATGCCGAGCGCGGCCTGCAGGCGGGCGTCGATCTGCCCGGCCACCCAGACATCCGCGAAGCCGATGAGGAAGTGGAAGACCATCATCAGCACCTGGGGCCAGGACAGGGTCCAGATGAGACGGGTGGTGCTCTGTGTCGGTTCGCTCTGCATGGGGTCCGGTGGGTTGGGGGGTGTCCTGCCGCGGCGCTTGTGCGCAAGCGGCTAATGTAGGCACGAAACGCGGGCTGCCAAGGGGCGAGGCGGGATTTTCTTTGCCGAAAAATGATGTTACGGCTATTCTGGCACAGCAAACCGCGCCTGCCAGCGCACAAGGCCCGGAGGAACCATGAGCCGCACACCAGCTTCCACAGCGGACAAGAATCATCCCGGCAAATCCATGCTCCGCGTCCATCTCTGGCTGGAGTCGGAGGGCGGCATGCTCTTTGGCCTGGGCCGGGCGCAGCTGCTTGAAATGGTGGCCCTGCTGGGTTCGCTCAACCAGGCCGCCAAGCACCTGGGCATGAGCTACCGCGCGGCCTGGGGGCGCATCAAGCGCACCGAGGAGGCCCTGGGCGAACCGCTGCTGGTCAAGGCCAGCGGCCGCAAGGGCTACGAGCTGACCCCCCTGGCGGCTGATCTGGTGCGCGACTTCGCCGCCTGGCACCACGAGGTGGAGGCGTTCGCCCTGAAGCGCGCCCTGGAGCGCCTGCCCTGGGACATCAAGGGCTTTGCCGTCAGCCCCGCCGTCAAGGAGCCCGGCAGCTAGCCTGCGGCCCGGATCAAAGAACCGGAAGCAAAGAAAAGGGGCTGCCTCCAGCGTCCGGGCTTGTGGGCCAACGGACGCCGGGGGCAGCCCCGTCTAGTTGTGTGGTCTAGCGGCGCGGGCCACGGCCACGGTCGCGGTCGCCGCCACGGCCACGGTCACGGTCGCGGTCGCCTTCGCGGGCGGGCGGACGGCGGAAGTCGTCCAGGTTCACGGTCTGGCCGGCCTGCTCCATGAGCCAGGCCTTGCGGGACAGGCGGATGCGGCCGTTGGCCTCAAGCTCGATGACCTTGACCCAGACCTCCTGGCCCAGCTGCAGCAGATCGGTGACGTTCGCCACGTGCTCCACGTCCATCTGGGACACATGCAGCATGCCCTCGGCTCCGGGCAGGATCTCCACCAGGGCGCCGACTTCCAGGATCTTGCGCACGGTGCCCAGGTAGTTGCGGCCCGGCTCCGGGGTCTGGTCGTAGTACATGACCATGGCCTTGGCCTTCTTCAGGCTCTCGCTGGTGGGGGCGAAGATGGCCACCTTGCCGGAATCCTCGATGTCGATGGAGGCGCCGGTCTCCGCGGTGATGGCCTTGATGTTCTTGCCGCCAGGTCCAATAACACTCCTGATCTTTTCGGGATTGATGAACACGACCTCCATCTGCGGGGCCAGCTCGGAGAGCTGCGGCCGGGGCGCGGCCAGGCACATGGCCATGTGCTCCAGGATGTGCGTGCGGGCGTCGCGGCTCTGGGCCAGGGCGCGGCGCAGCACATCGTAGGGGATGCCGCTCATGATCTTGATGTCCATTTGGATGCCGGTGATGCCGCGGGCGCTGCCGGCCACCTTGAAGTCCATGTCGCCGAGAGCGTCCTCGTCGCCGAGGATGTCGGTGAGCACGATGTACTCGTCGCCTTCCTTCATGAGGCCCATGGCGATGCCGGCCACGGGCTCGGTGATGGGCACGCCCGCATCCATGAGCGCGAGGCTCGCGCCGCAGATGGTGGCCATGGAGGAGGAGCCGTTGGAGTCCATGACCTCACTGACCACGCGCAGGGTGAAGGGGAAGTCGTCGGGGTTGGGCAGCACCGGCAGGATGGAGCGCTCGGCCAGGGCTCCGTGGCCGATGTCGCGGCGGCTGGGGCCGCGCAGGATGCGCACTTCGCCCACGCAGTAGGGCGGGAAGTTGTAGTGCAGCATGAAGCGCTTGGTGTCTTCGCCCACCAGGGTCTCGATGCGCTGCTCGTCGCGCGAGCTGCCCAGGGTGACGACGGCCAGGGCCGTGGTCTCGCCACGGGTGAACAGGGCCGAGCCGTGGGTCATGGGCAGGGTGCCCGCCTCGATGGACAGGGGGCGCACGGTGGTGGTGTCGCGGCCGTCGATGCGGATCTTTTCGGAGCGCACGCGTTCGCGCACGATCTTCTTCTCCAGGGCGCCGATGATGTTTCCGGCCTGGCGCAGGGCCTCGGAGTCATCCGGGAACTTGGCGGCCACGGCTTCCATGGCCAGGTCCTTGGCCTTGCCCTTGGCCTCGCGGCGCGGGGCCTTCTCGATCATGGCGAAGGCGGCCTTGAGGCCCGGGGTGGCGATCTCCTCGACAACGGCCTGCACGGCCAGGTCGACCACGGGGGCCACCACTTCGAGCTTGGGCTTGCCGACCAGCTTGCGCAGCTCGTCCTGGATGTCGAACATGGGGGTGAGCTGCTTGTGCGCCCACTCCAGCGCGTCGACCACGAGCTCCTCGGAGACGAAGTCCGCTCCGCCCTCGACCATGACGATGGCGTCGCGGGTGGCGGCGAAGATCAGGTTCAGCCTGCTCTCGTTGGTGATCTGCTTGTAGCTCGGGAAGAGCACGAACTCGCCGTTCACGTAGCCCACGCGGGCGCCGCAGATGGGGCCCTCAAAGGGCATGTGCGAGAGGTGCAGGGCCGCCGAGGCGCCGGTGATGGCCAGCACGTCGGGGTTGATGGTGTCGTCGGCGGAAAGAACCGTGGCGATGATCTGGACCTCGTCGCGGAAGCCCTTCTTGAACAGCGGGCGGATGGGCCGGTCGATCAGGCGGGAGACCAGGGTCTCGCGCTCGCTGGGGCGGCCGATCTCGCGGCGGAAGTAGCTGCCGGGGATGCGGCCGGCGGCGTAGGACATCTCCTGGTAGTTGACGGTGAGCGGGAAGAAGCCGCGGTCGACCTCCAGGTGCTGGTTCACGGCCGTGACGTGCACCACGGTGCCGCCGCACTGGACCCAGACGCTTCCGCTGGCCTGCTTGGCCATTTTCCCGGTTTCCATGATGATCTCAAGGTTCCCGGTCTTTGTTGTCAGGCGGGTGGGTGCAAAGGGTATCAGCATTGAAGCTCCTTATCGAGTTGCCGCCCTGACGCTGCTCGTGCCCGGAATTCTAGCTGGCTTGGGGAAGGGTTGTTGCGCGCACAGTGCCGATGTGCCGATTGGGCGCGCAAAAACGCTTTCCGCAGCCAACTAAAGGGGGGGCGTTGCGTGAGTCCTGCGTCATGGGCGAGGTTTACGCGGACGCGACCTTCGCGCCCGTTGTGGTTGGTCCGCACGGGCAGGAGGCTTGCGCCCCCCGCCCGCACGGGTCGTTGTACGTTATCCTACTTGCGGAGACCCAGGCGCTCGATGAGCTCGCGGTAGCGCTGGACGTCCTTCTTCTTCAGGTAGTTCAGAAGCTTCCTGCGCGAACCGACCATCTTGAGCAGGCCGGTCTTGGAGTGGAAGTCCTTCTTGTGGACCTTGAAGTGCTCGGTGAGGTAGGTGATGCGCTCGGTCAAAAGCGCAACCTGCACCTCCGGGGAGCCGGTGTCGCCATCGTGGGTCTTGTAGTCCTCGATGACCTTGGTCTTTCCTTCAGGCGTCATGACCACAGCAGTGTCCTCCTTTGCCGGATGCCGATCAATGCGGAATCCGGGTTGTGCCGGGAGCTTCCCCCTGTTCAGGCCGCCGCGTCGCCTTCCTGCCACAGTCCACGCAGAATCATCCAGCGCAGCATGCCGTCCTTGGTCGTGGCCTGCGCCAGCGCAACCGGTTCGCCGCTCTCCTCGACCAGCATGACATGCTCCCCGGGTTCGCCGAGAAGCTCCTGTCCGCTTGGTCCGCCCACCGGCAGCCAGGCCCCGTTCTTCACGAGGGCGGCCAGAGTGGGGGAGAGCGCGATGGTGCGCCAGTGCGGGAGCATCTTTCCCAGCGGAATGACCCGCTCGGCAAAACGCTCCGGCTCGCCAAGAACCGCATCCAGGCTGTGGGCGTCCGCAAGCCCGAAGGGCTCGCAGGCTTCCCGCGTGAGCTGAGCCAGAGCTGCGCCGCAGCCTAGCCGTATCCCCAAGCTGTGGACCAGGGATCGAATGTACGTGCCTGCCTGGCAACGCACCCTGAACCGTGCTGTGGGAAGCTCAATTTCCAGCGGTTCGACCTCGTGTATCTCGATGCTCTTCTCCTTGACCGGTACGGCCTCACCCTTGCGGGCGAGTTCGTAGAGGGGCTTGCCCTCGTGCTTGGCCGCAGAGTATGCGGGGACTTCCTGTTCCGTGAGGTCTTTCCAGGACAGGATGGCCGTCCGCACATCGTCTTGCGAAATATTGTCGAGCGGCGCCTCGGCCACCACCTTGCCTTCCATGTCGAAGGTGTCGGTGGTCACGCCCAGTCGCATCTGCCCGGAATAAATCTTGTTGCCGCTGGTCAGGTACCCGGCGACCTTGGTGCCCCGGCCAAGCAGCACCAGCAGCACGCCCTCGGCCAGCGGGTCCAGTGTCCCGGCGTGGCCTATCTTGCCCTGGCCCAGCCCGTGCTTGATGCTGTTCAGGCATCCGGCGGAGGTGGGGCCGCTGGGCTTGTACAGGACCAGCAGGCCGTCCAGCTGACCTTCGCTCCTCTTGCGGCGTCTGCCCACGCTTCTACACCAGTCCGAGGCTTTCGCCAAGGGCCTCGACCAGGCGGATCTTGGCCGAGAGGATGTCGGTGGCGATGGTGCCGCCAGCGGCGTTGCGGTGGCCGCCGCCGTCGAACAGGGCCGCCACGGACTGCACGTTGTCCGCCCCGGAGGAGCGCAGGCTGAACTTGTAGCTCCCGTCCGGCTCCTCGCGCAGGATGGCCGCCGCCCTCGCACCGCGCAGGCGGCGCAGGAAGTTGACGATCTCCTCGCAGTCGGCGGCTGTTGTGCCGGTGCGCTCCATCATGCCCTGGGTGACAAAGGCCACGGCCACCCGGCCCTCAAAGAAAAGCTCGGTGGTGGCGAAGCTTTCGCCCCACAGGCGGAAGCGGTTCACGCTCCACTGGTTGCGGATCTTGGCGTTGACCTCTCCGGGGTTCAGGCCCAGGCGGATCAGCCGCGCGGCCAGCTCCATGGCGGCGGGGGTGGTGTTGTCAAAGGTGAAGAAGCCGGTGTCCGTGACCAGGCCCAGGTAGATGGCCTCGGCCAGGGGGCCGGTGAGGGGGATGTTCAGCTCATCGGCCAGGTCGGCGATCATGGCGGCCACGGCCGGGTAGCTGTCGTCCACCCAGTTGAACTGGCCGAACATGGGGTTGCCCAGGTGGTGGTCCACGTTGGCCATGGGGCGCGTGCCCATGACCCGGTACAACTCCTCGCCCACGCGGTGCTGGGTGCCGCAGTCGAGCACGAAGATCCAGTTGGCCTCGCACCCGGCCAGGGTGTCGTGGATGGGGCTGGGCAGGTGCAGCCAGTCGAACTGCTGGGGCAGGCCGGAGCGGTTGTAGAGGCAGAATTCCTTGCCCATGTGCGCCAGCACGTGGCCCAGGGCAACGGTGGAGCCGATGGCGTCACCGTCCGGGTTGGCGTGGGAGGACACCAGAAAGCTGTCCGTCCTGCGGATGAGGTCAGCTATTTGGGTGATCTGGCTTTGCATAGACCATGTCCTCAAGGAAATCGTCGTGGGCGAAGCGCAGGTCCGGCAGGGAGCGCATGTCCAGCCGCCTGGCCAGGCCGGAACGCAGGAACCCCTTGGCCTTGTTCAGGCCGTCCAGAACCTCTTTGCGGCGCTCTTCGCCGCCGCCCACGGTGAAGGTCACCAGGGCGATCTTCAGGTCGGCGTTGAGCTTGACCCCGGTGAGGCTGACCAGCTCCAGGCGCGGGTCGGCGACCTCCTCCAGGAGCATGGTGGCCAGCTCCCGCAGGATGAGGTCGGCCAGGCGGATGGACCGTCTGCTGCCTGCACTCTTCATTTATGCCTCCCCGCTGCTGCTGAACACTTCCGTGTCGCAACGCACAAGTTCCGCCGGGGATATGGCCTCGACCAGGGCCAGGGCCTTGGCCAGGCTGCTCTCCACCCTGGTCGTCTCACCGGACACTGTGACCACCGCAAGCACCAGCTTCTGGTGCGCCTCCTGGGCGTCCACCTCGCTCACGGCCACGTTGAACGTGTTCCGCAGCTTCTGCTTCAGGCTCTGGGCCACCTGACGCTTGCCCTTCAGCGAGTCGTTGCCGTGCAGGCGGAATTCAAGCGTCATCACGCCGATGATCATGCAATCCTGTTTTTCAATCCCATCGCTGGCCGGCGCTAGTCGATGGTCCTGGCGACTTCCTTGGTCTCGAAGGCCTCGATGACGTCGCCGATCTTGATGTCGTTGAAGTTCTCCAGGCCAACGCCGCACTCGTAGCCCTTGGCCACTTCCTTGGCGTCGTCCTTGAAGCGCCTGAGGGAGCTCAAGGACCCGGTGTAGATGACCACGCCGTCGCGCAGCAGGCGGACCTTGGCCGCGCGGCTGAGCTTGCCGTCGACAACGCCGCAGCCCGCGACCATGCCGACCTTGGGCACGCTGAAGGTCTCGCGCACCTCGGCCTGGCCCAGGTACACCTCCTGGATGTCCGGGGTGAGCATGCCGCTCATGGCGTCCTTGATCTCGCCCACGAGCTTGTAGATGATGTCGTAGAAGCGGATCTCCACGTGCTCGCTGTCGGCCATGTCCTTGACCTTGGCCGTGGGACGCACGTTGAAGCCGATGATGATGGCCTGGGAAGCCGAGGCCAGCAGGATGTCGGATTCGGTGAGGCCGCCCGTGGCGCCGTGCACCACCTGGATCTTGACCTCTTCGGTGGAGAGCTTGTTCACGGCTTCGGTGATGGCCTCCAGCGAGCCCTGCACGTCGGCCTTGAGCACCAGGTTGAGGATCTTGGCCTCGTCGGCGGGCTTGGACAGCAGGAAGGACTCCAGCGTGACCTTGCTCTTGCCCACGAGGTCCTTCTCGCGCTGCTTGGACGCGCGGCTCTCGGCGATCTTGCGGGCGACCTTGTCGTCGGCCACGACCACGAACTCGTCGCCGGCCTCGGGCACGACGTCGAAGCCCTGGATCTCGACCGGAATGGCCGGT
>Ga0209800_10001049_pt1 | contig 32681 bp, 26 predicted proteins | sample Higcelweek8metaG_FD_187174 | JGI IMG/M metagenome (GOLD analysis project Ga0209800, IMG submission 187174) | Freshwater pond sediment microbial communities from the University of Edinburgh, under environmental carbon perturbations - High... | ecosystem: Environmental > Aquatic > Freshwater >...
CAACGAGCTCGAAACTCAATGTTTCCTTCAGCCATATCCTATTCAGCAAGAGGCAATACCCGCCATAATGAGCGGAAAAGATATTTTGGGAATTGCTAAAACCGGATCGGGGAAAACAGCCTGTTATGTGCTGCCCATTCTGACTAAGCTACAAAAAAACAGGGATTCAAAGAACCGTCATGTCGATGTACTGATATTGGTTCCAACGCGCGAGCTGGCTGTTCAGGTGAACGACGTGTTCCAACTATTTAGCCCCGGACTTTCCAAATCCGTGAAATCGTTGGCAGTATTTGGGGGCGTATCTGTCAATGTACAGATGATTGATCTGCAAAATGTCAATGTGCTTGTTGCCACTCCGGGCAGGTTGTTGGAGCTGGTTGCGGCCAATGCCGTTCACCTTTCCGATATTCAAACATTGGTGATTGACGAAGCCGATAAAATGCTCAACCTTGGTTTTCAGGATGAAATGAACAGCATTTTTAAACTTCTTCCATCGAAACGTCAGAATCTTCTGTTCTCTGCAACCTTAAGCAGCGATTTGGACTCAATCAACCAACTGTTGTTGCACAATCCGCTGGTAATAAAAATTGAAACTGAAGAGGAAAACATCGATCAGATTAACCAGCTTGCCTATTTTGTGGCAGAAGAAAAGAAAGGCCCGCTGCTTCGTTACCTCATTAAAACCAACGATTGGAAGCAGGTGCTGGTTTTTGTTTCATCGGTAAAAAGGGCCGACAACGTAGCCACGAAACTAAGGGCAAATGGAATAGATGCCATGGCCATTCATGGAGATAAAACGCAAGGTGTTCGGACCGATCTTTTGACAAAATTCAAACATGGCCGGATTCGGGTGTTGGTGGCAACCGATCTGCTTGCGCGGGGTATCGACATTGAATTGCTGCCTCACGTGATAAATTACGAACTGCCCCGTTCACCCAAAGATTACATTCACCGCATTGGACGGACCGGTCGCGCCGAAGCTCAGGGCGAAGCCATTTCATTTGTGTCGCCCGAAGAGGAACAACATTTCAGGGTGATCCAAAAGAAAATGGGGAAGTGGGTTACCCGTGTCGATTTTGATGGCATCGATTTAAAATGATTCAAAAAAAAGAAGCCGCTCGAAGCGGCGTCCCATTATTCTCATCTGATCTCAGATAAACACACACGCAAATATTATGATTTTTATACTAAATGCAATTTCAAATCAGACCAAGCCATTCAAGCCAACACCTGTTGCGAACACGAAAAATGGCCATTCTTTTCTCCTGTTTTTAAAATTAGAAATGTAAAATTCAAATTGAATTAATAAAACGATTTGATTACTTTTGATAAAATTGTTTTTCATTCACCTTTAATACGAATTGGAAATGTCAGGAAAGCATGAACTCGATGATATTGATCTTAAAATTTTAGAGATTATTTCAAAAAATGCCCGGATGCCGTTTAAGGATGTTGCAACTGAATGTGGAATTTCACGTGCGGCAGTGCATCAGCGTGTAAATCGTATGATTGAAATGGAAGTCATTATTGGATCAGGATACCAGATTGATCCTAAAAAAGTTGATTTTCATACCTGTACTTATATTGGAATATTCCTCGATAAAAATGGTCTTTACGAAACTGTTGCCAATCAATTAAGGATGATTCCTGAAGTGGTTGAGTGCCACTATACAACAGGGCAATATGCTATTTTCGCAAAAGTTTATGCACGTAACAACGAGCATCTCAAGCAGATACTTAGCGGTAACATCCAAAAAATTCAGGGTGTAACCAGTACCGAAACGTTTATTTCACTTGAAGAGACGTTTAAAAGGGAAGTGCCAATTCTTTGAAAGTACAATTCTTATTTTCGTTGTTTTACTACTTCAAACAGTAAAATACCTGCGGCTACTGATACATTCAATGATTCTATTTTCCCCATTACAGGGATTTTAATCAATTCATCGGCTATCTTGATTATTTCAGGTGATATACCTTTGTCTTCTGAACCCATGACGATGGTACATGGTACTTTATAGTCCATTTCGGAATAATCGGAAACAGCCTTTTCAGTAGCGGCAAAAAGCCGGATTCCATTTTCCTGCAAGTTTACAAGGGTTTTTGAAGGGTTTCGAACCTTACAGATGGGAACAATATGGAGCGCCCCCGCCGAGGTTTTTACCGCGTCGCCACCAATTTGTGCAGCACCTTTTTCGGGGATAATAATTGCATGTACCCCGGCACATTCAGCGCTTCTGACAATGGCGCCAAAATTCCTTACGTCGGTAATCTGGTCAAGGTAAAGGAAGAAAGGTGTATATCCTTTCTCGTAGGTACGGGCAATGATTTCATCGAGATCGTAGAACGGAACCGGCGATATGAACGCGATAACACCCTGATGGTTCTTCCGCGTAATACGGTTGAGTTTTTCTTCAGGAACTATTTGTGTGTTGATCTGGTTCTCCTTGATTATTTCGTTCAATTCAAAAGAAAGATCACCCTTTAATCCTTTTTTGATCAGAATCTTATCGATGGTTTTGTTCGATCGGATGGCCTCAATGATTGGTCTGATTCCGAAAATAAAATCGCTGTTTTCCATGTGTTAAAGTTACCAGTTTTTTTTGTTTAACCACTCTTCGAGGAGTTCATGGTTTTTCTCCCAATTATCCATCGTCTTTTCCAATTTTTCTTTTAGCTTATCATATTCGCCAAAAAGAAGGTAGTTGGAGCTTTCTGATCCAGCTAATTGCGTACTTATTGTGTCGATTTTCGATTCCAATTCGGATATTTCTTTTTCGATGGACTCAATCAGTTTTTCTGTTTTATTAATTTGACGGTTGATTTCTTTCTTTTCCTCAAATGAAAATTCATCAACTTGAACCGGAGTTTTTGATTCTGTTTCCTGTTGTGTTTTGATTACCGTATTTCGTTCAAGTTCACGGAGTGAATCTATTTTTCTGTTTTGGATAAATTCATAGATGCCACCCAGGTGTTGCTTGATTTTTTTATCCTTAAACTCATAAATGATTTCTACCAAACCATCAAGAAACTCGCGGTCGTGCGAAACAACGAGTACAGTGCCCGTGAATTCACGAAGGGCGTTTTTCAAAATATCCTTCGAGCGCATATCCAGGTGGTTGGTCGGTTCGTCAAGCACCAGGAAATTACACGGTTCAAGCATAAGCCTGACCATTGCCAACCGGGTACGCTCACCACCTGAAAGCACTTTGACCTTTTTATCGACATCGTCGCCTGAAAACATGAAAGCGCCAAGTATATCGCGGATTTTGGCCCTGACATCGCCTACGGCTACCTTGTCAATGGTCTCCAAAACGGTTATTTCGCCATCGAGCAGGTCGGCCTGGTTTTGGGCAAAGTAACCGATCTTTACATTATGACCTATTTTGCAAATCCCGGTGTGTTCAATTTCATTTACAATTATTTTGGCCAGGGTTGTTTTACCTTCACCGTTCTTTCCAACAAAAGCAACTTTATTCCCCTGTTCCAAAATCATTTCAATATTGTTGAGCACATTCAGTTTGCCATACGACTTGCATAAATTTTTAGCTTCAACAACCATTTTCCCCGAACGTGGAGCCGGGGGAAATTTGATGTTCAACTGTTGGGTATCTTCCTCATCTACTTCTATCAAATCAATTTTATCCAATTGTTTTATCCTCGATTGCACCTGTACCGATTTGGTCGCTTTGTATCGGAACCTTTCGATAAACTCTTCGGTATCTTCAATCTTCTTTTGCTGATTTTTGAATGCGGACAGTTGTTGTTCCCTTCTTTCCTTTCTGAGTTCAACGTATGCGGAATAATTGGCTTTGTAATCGTAAATCTTGCCAAGCGAAATTTCGATGGTGCGATTGGTCACATTATCGAGGAATGCTTTGTCGTGCGATACCAGGATGATCGCCCCGTTGTAGTTTTTCAAGAAATCTTCGAGCCATTGAATTGATTCGATATCGAGGTGATTGGTAGGCTCATCAAGCAGGAATATATTTGGTTTTCGGAGAAGTAACTTGGCCAATTCGATACGCATTCTCCAGCCCCCGCTGAATTCAGATGTTTGGCGTGAAAAATCATCACGTGAAAAGCCAAGCCCGATAAGGGTTTGTTCCAGATCGGCATGAAAGTTATTCCCACCAAGCATGTGATAATGGTCGGTTAGGTCGGTTACTTTCTGAATGATTTGATGATATTCTTCCGATTCATAATCGGTTCGGGTTACCAGTGAATGGTTTAGTTTTTCGATTTTCTTTTCAATATCGAGTATCTCCTTAAAGGCTGTTTCAGTTTCAGCAAAAACAGTTCGCGAATTGGAGAGGTTCATCGTTTGTGGAAGGTAACCAATGGTTGTGTCTTTAGGTGCTACCACGTTGCCTTCAGAAGGTTGCAGAAGCCCGGCAATAACTTTCAGAAGGGTTGTTTTTCCAGCACCGTTTTTCCCAACCAAACCTATTCTGTCGCGGGGGTTTAAATAGAACGAAATCCCTTTAAAGAGTTCAAACCCACCAAAATTTAATTTTACCTGTTCAACCGAAACCATCTATTTCCTGAATTTTGGGTGCAAAGATAACAGATTTGTAGGTTGAACGAACAAAACATCCGTCTGGTTGGTTTCATATATGCCGTTTATGCGAAAGCAAATACGTCAATATCATTTGTATCGGGATTGAACAGGCTGATTTTACAGCCTGTTTTTTTGATTATTCAGCTTCCGTAGATTCTATATCTTCCTCGGATTCACTCTCCTCAATAAATTCATCGTCCTCGTCGGTAGAATCTACATTCGAAGATTGATAGTTATCGACCTCGGGTTGAATTTTCTTGGTTACAGGTTGAATATGTTCAGCGGGTATGTATGGAAAAACCTCAGCAATTGTACTTAACTGAAGCATCGTTGTTACATAAGGAATGAGCATGTACGACAAACCCTCTTCAAGTTGTTGTAGGGCATCTTTAATGTCGTCGGCCATGATCAGTACATAATTGTTGATTTTTTTCTCTTTTCCGGCTTCTTCATCAACGGTGACCATGCTTATTTTGGCTTTATACCACCATTCACCATCGTTTTTAGAAATAACTTCGGAGATGTTTGACCGTTTGATGTTCAATACCTGAAAATCGCCATTGGTTATCTCTTTCATAATTTCAAAAATGCGGGATTCAGCATCGGTAAACGAAACAGCATCAATTAAATAATTATCATTGATGTTTCGTTCAAATCCACCCTGATCAATTTTCAGGTATTTTACTTTACACTCGTACCAGGTTTGCATATCAAAATCTATTAGGCGGGCAAAAATAATGGTTTATTACTTTGATAAGCCAAAAATTCTAAAACAATTATCAACAAAATGAAGAGAAGGGAACAGTAGCTTTAACAAAGAGATTTGGTTACAATTCAGTGCCTAGAGTGAACTAGAGTTTGAAGTGCCTAAAGTTCAAACTCAAATTGTTATTTATATGTTGGATTCAATATTCAGAGTAATAATTAAGGAAAAAAAGGAAAAAAAAGGTCATAGCTATCAAAATTGTATTGAATGTATATGTATTGCATTCTAACTTTAGGCATTTTAGTCACTCTTAATTTTAGGCACTGAATAGTAACGAAATTTGTTAATTATCGATTTAACCAATTGCATTTTTATTATTGATAAGAGGGATCGTGAAATAGAAAGATGAACCTTTGTTTGGTTGGCTAAAAACCCAGATATGTCCTCCCAAAATTTCAATAATTGATTTGCAAATACTTAATCCGAGGCCAAGTCCGCGGTTTGCATCAACAGACCTTTCATCTACCTGACGAAAAGGTTCAAAAATCAATTTGAGATATTCTGGTTTTATCCCTTTACCCGAGTCGATGATATGGAACAAAATATAGGGAGGCTTTAGGATGTGAATTAGTTCAGCAGGAATCATTGTTCCATTCTTTTTTTGCAAGACGGCCCCAATTTTAATATAACCGATTGTTGTGTTTTTTAATGCGTTATCAAGCAGTTGCTTAATTACTTCAAAGAGTTTGGTTTCATCTGTAAAAATCTCGACATTGGGATTTTCAGAATCTGGTTCGAAAATGACATCAATTTTTTTAGTATCATATTTCTTTTCGATTTCTACTGAATCGATGATTTTCTTTAGAAGTTTGTCTGGGATTATATTTGTTGGGAATATATCAACATTTTGTGATTTAAGCAATGAAAAATCGAAAACGTGGCTAATCATGTGATTGAGGGACAGGGCATTCGTCGATATAATATTCACATATTTTTTAAGCTCGCTATCTTCTGTCATTTCGGTTAATATATCTGAAAATCCGACGATACTATTCAACGGTGTCCTCATCTCGTGAGAAACATTTTCAAGGAATATCGATTTTAACCTGTCAGATTCATTGGCCTTTTCCATTGCCATTAGGATTTGTTTTCTGAGTTTCTTTTGAATTAAAACGTTTCGGTAAAGGAACAGAATGACTATGATTAATTGAAAAATGATTATTCCACTAATAATAATTACTCGCCTGTTTTTTTCCCATACTGGTATTGGTTTGTTAAGAATAATGGAACCGGGAGGAATTTTACTATCTGGAAAATTAAATTTCTGAAGATTTCGATAATCAAATATTGTAATAACATTTGGAAGCGTAAGCCTTTCAATCGAGTCGGGATTGATTCCTGAAAGAATTTGCAAAGCTTTTTTTGAACAAATTTTTCCCATTTGCTCACCAGTAGTTAAACAACCACCAACAAACCCATCGGTAACAGTTGCATAATAACCTGAAAAAAGAGGAACCCTTGCATTTTTAACGATTACTTTGGCAGCCTCAAGTTCGTTAATAGGATTGTTGTTACAATCGACACTTGCAGATGAATAGAAAACAGTGCTTGGGTAATCGATTTTGCTAATGATTTCACCCAATGTACTTAATTCAAAACAATCGATAAATGACAAAATAACGTTTGGAAACTTATTGTGTACAATTTTCATGGTTTCTTCCTCGTAAAGTAAACCACTCTTAAGCCGGTCAGTAATAAAGTATATGGTATCGAGCCCGGGGATAAAAGAATTCATCAACTCAAAGGTTTCTTCAAAAGATGTGATCTCTTTCACAACATATAGCAAGGATAGGTCGATATAATTTTCAGGATCGCTAATGCCACAGGCTACAATTGGTGTATTAGTAAAAATTGAATGTCTTTGATTTTGTTTAACAAAATCGAGCGCATCATTGTCTGAAGTAATGATCAGGTCAATTTTTTTATCGCTGTATTTACGTGAAAAACTTTGAAAACAGATTGGGTCTTTAAAAAAAGAGCTGTCATTTTTGGCATCCAGATATTCAATGAACAAATTTATCTCAGGATAATCTTTTATTGATGTTTTTATTCCCTCGGTTATTCCATCCGACCAATAGTAGCCATTGTGATAAGAATTTATGTATAAAACAGTATGGTTGGGATTCAAGGAGAATACGTAGTTGGATATCCCCAGAAAAGCAAATGAAATTGCGACTAAGTATTTTAATTTTCCCCAAATCATCTATGAAAAACCTCCTTTATCCAAATGTATGAACATTTAGCGAATGGATTAGGATTCATTGATGTAAAGATTCAATTATTTCTTTTTTGTTGAATCCCTTATCATGAGTTTGGCCTCAATGGTAATTTTATTCGTGTCCGTAACGTTTGGCTTTCCGTTTAAATGATTGATCATGAATTTTGCAACCATAACTCCCATTTCAAGTCCGGGATAATTGACTGTCGTAAGTTTAGGCTCTATAAGTTGTGATATGGGGTCGTTATTAAATCCGGCAATGGCAATTTCTTCAGGAATTCTAACACCATTTGCTTTAAGAGTTGTCAGGCAACTGGCAGCACAGGCATCGTTAGCAATAAATATTCCGTCGGGTCGTTTTTTTCTTTTTAAAAGTTCATGGGCAATTTTGATTCCATCGTCTATGCTGAGGTTGGTTTCAACGACCATTTGCGGGTTAAGGGGCAGATTATACTCTTCAAGTGCCGTTTTATAACCTCTGAATCGATCGGAATAAACATTCCTGTTTTGATTTCCGGTGATGTGCATGATAGACCTGCACCCCTGCTCCAGTAAATGCCTTGTCACTTCATATCCCATTTTGTAATTGTCGATCACAATATTGATGCATTCAAGATTATCGCAAACACGGTCGAAAAAGAGTACTGGAATCTTTTTATCGAGGTAGCGTTTAAAATGGTTCATATCGGTCGTGTCTGATGCCAGAGATACAATCAATCCGTCTACCCGGCTATTGAACATGGTTGTGGCGTTGGCTACCTCTTTTTTTTGAGTTTCGAATGATTGGCTGATGATCAAATTATAGCCGCTTTCATTGGCTTCTTTCTCAATTCCGGCCAGGGTTGTCGACATGAAGTTACTATCGAGCCTGGGGACAATGACTCCAAGGGTAAAGGTTCTTTTCGTTCGGAGATTGCTGGCAAAAGTATTTGTGCGATACCCCATCGCTTCAGCTTTTTCCTTTATTTTAATTTTTACTTTCTCGCTGATCGAGGGGTGGTCTTTCAGAGATCGGCTAACGGTAGCAGGTGAAACACCTGTTTCTCGTGCAATATCATAAATTGTGACTTCCTTCATTAAAGGTTATTATTCAAAATTCTAAGTAAATGTAAGAATGAAATTAAAATATTGATGCAATCGGTTGCGTAAAAATTTTAATTTTATCATATTTGTTTGCTATTAGTGTTAACAAATATTAAAAATCATTAAAGTCTTAAATTAATAAATGGCTTCGGGTTTGAACTAAGTTTTATGAAAATAAATTAAAATTTTTCTTTTGTATATTATCTAACTAATCAATCTATGAAAAATGAATTAAAAGTTGGGGAGTATTTAACTTCCTATTCAAACAAATTCAAATCGGTTATGATTATAACCGCGTTTTCATTAATCCTTTCTTTGTGTTTTGTCATTCCTTCATTTTCATCCAATGAAATTGATGTTAAATCGGCAACGAATCAAGGAATTGGATTGAATGACGAAATCAACGTTGCTCTTCAGCAAACAAAAACCATTACCGGGAAAGTTGTTGATGAAGATGGAGTAACTCTTCCTGGTGTTTCTGTCGTTGTAAAAGGTACAACAACTGGAACTGTTACAGATATCGATGGTTCATATTCTTTGAATGTACCTTCTGGTGGGAAAACATTGATATTCTCATTCATCGGGATGACATCTCAGGAATTGTCTATCGGTACCGAATCTCAAATTAATGTGACACTTGAACAAAGTTACACAAACCTTGATGAAGTTGTGGCAATTGGTTATGGTTCAATGGAACGTAACAATGTAACCGGCGCTATTTCATCAATTAAAACCGATGAAATAATGAAAGCTCCTGTGCCTAACGTTGTTGAGGCTTTGAGGGGTCAAGTTTCAGGTGTAAAAATTTCAAGAGGCAGTGGTAGACCAGGTTCTGGAGTAAATTTTTCTATTCGTGGTAAAAGATCTTTAGGTATCGATAATGATGGTATCAATGAAAATGAACCTCTCATTGTTATCGATGGTGTTCCAAACACAGGGGGTAACCTGGCTGATATTAACCCTGCGGATATTGCCTCAATCAATATTTTGAAAGATGCTGCCGCTGCTTCTATTTATGGAGCCAGTGCTTCTAATGGTGTTGTCCTTATCACAACAAAAAATGGTGTTTTTGGAAAACCATCATTTAATGTTGAAATGTCCTATGGTATCAGTGACTTGTCAATGCAACCAACAATGTTCAACGCACGTGAATATGTGGCAGCGAAACAGGCTGCTGCTTTGGGGGGCGGAATGGGTGTAAAAACACCAACACAGCTATTGGACGCTGTGGAATTGAAAAACTGGGGTGGTGGTGACTCAATAAATGAAACGAATTGGCATGATAAATTGCTTAAGATGGGTAATACTAAAAATGCTAGTGTTTCACTTTCAGGTGGTACTGACAAATTTCATTATTATATGAACGGAGATGCCTACATGGAAGATGGTATTGCTCAGCGTTCGACTTACGACCGTTATTCGATGAGGGTAAATGCTGATTATACTCCTTATGAATTCCTTACAGTAGGAACAAGGGTTCAGCTCTCAAAGAGTATTGCCGATGAAACTGGCAGTACGTTATATAATGGTAGTGCGGACTTCGGTGACTTTGTTGGTAACTCTCCGCTTGGTCGATTATATGATGACTTTGGACGACTGGTTCCTACAGTAAAAGGTGATCAGTTCCAATATAACCCACTTTATCGTTATCGTGAATCACAGGTTGACAGGAACAGTTCAAGAGTCTACATTAACCCCTGGATGGAAATTAAAATTATTGATGGTCTTACATTCCGCATGAATGCTTTTGCTGAACAGCGTTTTGAAAACTACAAAGAGTTTTATTCATCTATTTATAACAACTCTGAGTTAGACGCTGATCCGGGGACAAATAAACTAAGGATCCAACTCAAGGAAGAAATGACTTATTTGTGGGATAACATACTGAACTACCGTAAGGTCTTTAATGAAGTGCATTCTGTTGATGCTACATTAGTATATGGTATACAGACTTATAATACGTATACATTAAATACGAATGGTCAAGGATCTTCAACGGATGCTTTAAAATACAATGACATGTCATCTGTACCTGCCGATAAATCGACTGTTGCTTATGACCCTGACGAATGGGGAAAAGAATACTATGTTGCACGTATTGGTTATGGTTATGATGAACGTTACAATATTACCGCTACTTTCCGTCGTGATGGTTCTTCAAAATTCGGTCCTCTTTCAAAATATGGTAATTTCCCTTCAATTGCAGCAGCGTGGAGTATTAATAATGAGGATTTCATGAAGAGTATTAATTCAATTTCAGATCTAAAATACCGTGTCAGTTATGGAATAATGGGTAATGACAATATTCCCACTTACCGTTATTTAGCTACCACTGCTAACGGTACAGCAGTGTTCAATCAGACAGGTTACACCGGAAAAACTACAGATCCTCAGGTGTTTCCAAATGCTAATCTGAGATGGGAGGTAAGTAACCAGTTCAACACAGGTGTCGATTTCGGCTTATTTAATAGCAGAATTACAGGCACAATTGATTATTATAATACTCATACAACGGATTTGCTCCTAACCGAGCAGATTCCGAGTACAACAGGTTATACTCAGGTTATGAGTAATGTTGGTAAAACCAAAAACTGGGGTATTGATGCTAACATAGATATTGCAATACTAACAGGTGGATTAAAGTGGAATATGTCTGTTAACTGGGCAAAAGACCATAACGAAATTGTAAGTTTAAGCCGATATGCTGTAGATGCAAATGGCAATCCTGTTGATGACAAGGCAAACGGATGGTTCATCGGTCAGGATATTGATGTCATTTATGATTACAAATTCATTGGAATATATAGTACAAGTGAAGAAGATATAGCCACGGCAGCAACAATGCACCCTACAATCAAGGGCTATGGTTCTGGTGATGCTAAAATTGCTGACATAAGCGGTCCTGATGGAGTACCTGACGGTGTAATTGATTCAAACGACAAAACATTTCTTGGAAGTCCTACTCCATCATGGTACGGAGGTTTAAGAAATACATTAAGTTATAAAGGTTTTGAATTGACTGTATTGTTTGAGGCTGTAATGGGCGTAGAAAAAATCAATGGTTATTATGGTAGTTTGATAATGAGGGATAACCAAATTAAGGTAGATTACTGGACCCCTGAAGATCAGGTTGCTGATTTTCCTCAACCTAATGTTAAAAAGGAATACGACTTTGCAGATGCTGTGAAACTCAGAGATGCTTCATTCATTTCTTTAAGGAACTTGTCATTTGGATATAATGTTCCTGCAAAGTTGATAAAGAAAACTCCTTTCAAAGCGTTATCATTATTTGTAAGGGGTAACAACCTTAAATACTTCACTAAATATAAGGATTCTTATTCTCCTGAAATTGATCCATGGAATTTCCCAACCACAAAGACCTGGACTTTCAGCGCTAAGATTACTTTCTAATATTAATGACTTTAAAGAATAGATAAATGAAAAAAAATAAAACATATCTAATTGCACTTGGGGTAATTGCTTTATTTTCGAGTTGCGGTGATTCCATCGTAAATTTAGAGCCTAAAGACAAATTCACCACAGATGTTGCTTTATCAACACTGGATGGATTGGAAGGATCTGTTTATGGTGTATATGAAAGAGCTAAAAATTTTTACGAAAGTGAAGTTACGAGTACTTACAACTGTGTGCAGGATGACCTTGTAAAGGCAGGTTCAAATATTGGCGACGGGAAAATAGGTTCGCAGCAGAGTTTGCTGTCAGTCTTCTCATTCAATTCTGTATTCAATGGCAGTAATTCTTATGTTCAGCAAATATGGGATGGTTGTTATATCGGATTAAACCGTGCCAATCTTATCATTGAAGGTATTGACAACCTCGTTATTGATTGGACTCCTGCTAAAGTTGCAAGAAAAAATCAGGTTCTTGGTGAAGCTTATTTCTTCAGGGCATTCTATCACTATACTTTAGTAACACGATGGGACAATATTGTTTTAGCTGATAAAGTTGCCAATAATCCTGATGCTAAAATTTCATTAAGCAATAAGGATGTTGTGCTGCCATTGATTGTAAGTGACCTTGTAACATCTATTGATCTTTTAAAGACTGCTTCTGAAATTGGTTTCTCTAGTAGAATCTCAAAAGGAACAGCACGTCACCTGTTATCAAAAGTATATATGGTACAGAACGAATGGGCTAAAGCTGCTGAAATGGCTGAAGCTGTAATAAACGATGGATACTATAAGCTTGAACCACTCGATCATATTTTCTCATGTGCTTATCAGGATAATAAGGAAATTATTTTGAAATGGGAATTCCTTCATGGCGATGCCAATCATCAAGATCGTCTTGTACAGATGTGGTTGCCGCTATATGATAGGGTAAACGGAGTTAAACGTACTTTTGAACAAGGTGGCCGTCCTTATGCCAGGATGCATCCCAGTGATTATTACTGGACTCTTTTTGAACCGAATGATTTAAGGTTAAATGCATACCACAAGAGATACTGGATTTATGATACAGAAAAGGAAAATGAAGGTTCTATTCCTCCGGGTGAATTTGTAGGTGATACAGTTAAAGCTGCAACTTTGACAGAGTATGCTAACATTGGAGCAATTGTTATTACTCCAACCACTAAGAAATATTTCGAAGACGGCACATTTGGAAGAAAGGTTGATGATGCTTCAGGATGGAAAGATATCATTCATTATCGACTGGCTGAAGCTTATCTTATTGCTGCTGAAGCAAACTGGAGAGCAGGAAACGAAGCTAAAGGTTTGACCTTCATTAATGCTATCAGACAAAGAGCCGGTGTTGCTAATTTTACTTCACTCGATCAGGAAAAGATTCTTGATGAACAGGCACGTGAACTGGGGCATGAAGGTCATCGTTATGAAATGCTGAAACGGTTAGGTCTTCTGGAAGAAAGAATTAAACTATATAACCTTGATGCGGGCCCAAACATGCAACCTTTCCATGTTCGCTGGCCTATTCCGCGTAACTTCGTTGATATGACAAAAGTTTCGCAGAACGAAGGTTATTCCGAATAGTGTTTTTGGATTATCAAAAACCAATTTTTTTAAAGCTTAAACACTAGATTTATTAATAGGAGATTGTTTGAAAGCTGGTCACTCATTCGTAAAAAAATGTAGTGATCAGTTTTATTTTCGTAAGAGAATGATAACTGAACATGAATCTTTTTCCTATTATTTTTGATAGATAATTCCTGAAAATCAAAGATAAGGTGCTCTTAAGGCTCAACCATATTTTGACTATCAAGTGCCTTTCTCAAACTTTTCAACTCGATTCTCTTGCTTGCAATTCCTTAAAACAGTTGTCTTATCCTGATAAATCTGTTAACTTGCTTAATATAACTTAAAAATCAGAGAAATGGATAATGTGCATGTAATCAGTGCGAAGGCAAATAGGCTGAGGTTGATTGAAAAGAACAATTCATCGATAATCATTGCGTTTTTTGTTTTTATTGCGTTTTCTTTTCATGGGGAAATGCTTTTCGGAGAAAATGTGAAGGTTAGTTCTGATTTTTATGTGTCCAACAAAAAAAGTTCATCAGATTTCATTCTATCTGAAAAAGGTGTCGTTGCTCCGTTGGTTGTTAGTGCGTTCGATTACCCCGGGGTCGTTTCGGTAATGAAATACCTTCAGTCGGATATTAAGGCTGTTACAGGAGTAGAACCAAAACTGTTGTTGGATGCAGTTCCACAAGGAAAGCAAATTGTGATTGTTGGTACACTGGGGAATAGTCCCTTAATTGACCAATTGGTAAACACAAATAAAATTAATGTTGAAGATATCAGGGGGCGATGGGAAAATTCGCTGATCGAAGTTGTTGAAAATCCATTCCCAAATGTCGCAAAGGCTCTGGTCATTGTTGGAAGCGATAAGCGCGGAACTATTTTTGGGATATTCGAACTGTCAAGAAAAATGGGTGTTTCACCATGGTATTGGTGGGCTGATGTACCCATTGCTCAGCAATCGAACATGTATGTTAAACCTGGTAGGTATAACCTGGGTGAGCCTAAAGTGAAATACCGGGGAATTTTCCTGAATGATGAAGAGCCTTGTTTGGGGCGTTGGACCGTCGAAAATTATGGGGGATTTAATCGACAACTCTATGAAAAAGTTTTTGAGTTAATCCTCCGATTAAAGGGTAATTACATTTGGCCTGCCATGTGGTGGGGGAGTTTCAACACCGATGACCCGGAAAATATTCTGCTCGCCGATAAGATGGGGGTTGTGTTGGGTACATCGCATCACGAACCAATGAACCGTGCTCACGCTGAATGGAGGAAAAACGGTAAGGGTTCATGGAACTATGAAACAAACAGCGAAGAATTGAAAAAATTCTGGACCGAAGGTATTCAACGTATAGGCGATCGCGAAGTCATTGTCAACATGGCCATGCGTGGCGATGGCGACGAGGCAATGAGCGCTGAAACAAATATCTCGCTGCTTGAAGAAATTGTCAATGATCAGCGAAAAATTATTGCTGACGTTACAGGTAAACCGGTTACCGAAACGCCTCAAATGTGGGCGCTTTATAAAGAGGTGCAAGATTATTACGACAAGGGAATGAGGGTTCCCGACGACATTACCTTGTTGTTATGCGACGATAACTGGGGAAATATTCGGAAACTACCCAAACCGGGAACCCCTGAACGAATAGGAGGATATGGTATTTATTATCATTTTGATTACGTAGGCGGACCACGTAATTATAAATGGGTAAACACTTGCCCCATTCCGAGAATCTGGGAGCAAATGAACATGGCTTACGAACACGGTGTTAAACAACTTTGGCTTGTCAATGTAGGCGATTTGAAGCCAATGGAATATCCTATTTCATTTTTCCTCGATTATGCCTGGAACCCAGATCTATTGCCTTCAGAAAAGCTGCCTGAGTATGCAATCAACTGGGCCGCTCAACAATTTGGAGAGAAGCAGTCTGAAGATATTGCTGCGTTGATCGATACCTATACCAAATATAATAGCCGTCGAAAACCTGAATTACTTGCTCCTGAAACCTATAGTTTGATCAATTTTCAGGAAGCAGAAAATGTGGTTGCCGATTATAATAAACTACTTGATAAAGCTCAAAAAACTGGCAAGAAATTATCAAAAGAATATGCTGATGCTTATTATCAGTTGGTTTTACACCCCATTGAAGCTTGTGCAAATCTGAACGAATTGTATGTTACAATTGCCAAAAACAGGCTCTCGGCTGAACAATGGCGGGTAAATGCACCCGATTATGCTAAAAAGGCTGAACAACTTTTCAAAAAAGATGCAGAGATAACGGAATATTACCACACCAAACTTTCGGGTGGAAAATGGAATAACATGATGAACCAAACACACATTGGCTATACCGGTTGGCAGCAACCCGATAAAAATGTGATGCCTGATGTAAAAATAATTCAACCCAAAAGTGAACCTTCATTGGGCGTTGCAGTCGAGGGATCTGAAAAATACATTCCCTTATTCAATGGCGATCTTATTTTGCCGGTTTTCGATCCGTTCAACAAACAATCGTATTATTTCGACCTGTTTAACCAGGGCAAAAAGTCCTTCAGTTTTGAAATTGCAACCGGACATCCCTGGGTGAAAGTTTCAGAAACAAAAGGGAAAATTGAAACAGAAAAGCGGATCATCGTTCAAATAGATTGGGCTAAAGCGCCTGAAGGCGAGAATAATTCAACCGTCACCATTAAGGGTTCAGAAGGTTCGGTTGCAACCATTCAGATCATGATTAAAAATCCTTCGGAGGATCAGCGGAAATTGGTAAAAGGATTTGTCGAAAACAACGGGTATATTTCAATCGAGGCTGAACATTTTACCAGCAACAAGGCCAACAGCAGCGCTACATGGAAACTGATACCAGGCTTGGGGCGAACACTTTCAGCAATGCATCCGGTTCCGGTGACAGCCTCCCGGCAGGTTCCAAAATCGGGAAGCCCCGTTCTGGAGTACAGTATCCACTTGTTTACTGTAGGCGATATAAAGGTGAATACATGCCTTTCGCCAACATTGAATATTTTCAACGACGAAGGCCTCGAACTCGCTGTTTCTATTGATGATGAAGAACCACAACTGCTGAATATGCACAAGAATTTTTCATTTCAGGATTGGGAAGAGGCAGTTAGAACCAATTCGAGGGTGCTGACTTCAACCCATACGATTTCAACACCGGGAAATCACACGTTGAAAGTCTGGATGGTTGATCCGGGTGTCGTTCTTGAAAAGATTATCATTCAAACAGGAGAGAGCAAACCGTCGTATCTGGGTGCACCCGAGAGCGTATTTATTACAAGTAAAAAATGAGCGTGGTAGCCAAAATAGTTTAAATACATGTTGGCTGATCGGTTAAAAATTGACCTATGAATATTTTTTGTAAGATAAACTCCGTTCTATGCTTGATGTAATAATTCAAATTCTTATTTTTAACTTTACGAAAAAATAGCAACCAGCATGTTTTTATTTGGAAAATCAAAATCGGCAGCAATCATTGAGCAAGAAAGACTGCAACTTAGCAATGAATATCAGGTATATACTGAAGTCGAAAATTCTAAAAAGCTAAATGAGTTTCTTGCTTTGAAAGAAAAAGTTGAATCAACTCCTTTTCAGGTAAGGAAGAAGGAGATTGAATCATTGCGTTATAAAGGCTCTCCCGAAGAAAAGATGGTGAAGCAATTTTCAAAACTTGAGAATAGTCCGAAATTAATTGACTACTTTAAAACTGCCGATTCGTCTGATTTAAAAAAATATAGAAAGATTACCGGAAACGGTTTGCTGGAACAAATTAAAGAGCTCGAAGATTTTTTGAAATCAGGAGGGTATAAAAGGGATCTGGAAAATTTCAACCATCGAAAGAAAAGGGATAAAACCTTTAAGGAGACCTGGGAATCGACCGAGACCTATAAAAAGGATAAAGAATACCGGGGGCTTGTCAATTCTGATGATTGTATTTTTATTAAAAGGTTTGAAAAATCATCTTCCTATAAAAATTTTCTTTCAATTGATGGTTCATCTCTTTTGAATCAATATGAGGATTTAGAGAAAGAGGTTCATTCTGATAAATTTAAAACACGAAAAGCATATCTTGAAGATAATGAGCGATATAAAAAAACTGACGATTATAAGTTGCTCACCCGTTATTTGGAATTGAAGAATGACAAAGAAATTCAACTCTATTTCAAGTATAACGATACCGATGCTTTCAAGTTCTTCAGGGAATGGACTAAAACCTTCGACGAAGATTTTACAACACCTATAAAAAAAGGGCAATGGTCGTTTATTACACCAATGGCTGAAAAAGGTCCGGGGAAAAATTTCTCTGTAAAGGGGCAACTCCAATATTATAATCTATCCGATAACTTCGAAGTCGATAACCATATTTTGACATTAGAGGCTCATAATGAAAAAATTGAAGGTCTCTATTGGGATGAGGAATTTGGTTTCGTTGTTCGCGATTTTAATTATGCCTCGGGATTAATGCACTCGCTTGGTTTTTTCAAACAGGAATACGGTCAGTACGAGGTAAAACTGAAAGCTTCGAAAATCAAGGGGGTTATTAGCTCCATTTCACTGGTCAATGAAGACGAAGATATTTGTATTCGGGTGGTTTCACTTGAAAGTAATAAGGCTGAGGGTGGTTTGATTTACAACGACCGCGGGCAGAAAGTATTTTCGAAGGTGAACCTGAAATTCAAACCTTCAGGTTATGTGATTGTTGGAATTGAATGGTCGCCTGAAAAAATTGAGTGGAAAGTAAATGATAAGGTCGTTGGATCAGTGACTCAAAATGTGCCTCATGAAAAATTGGGTATTAGGATTGAAACCGAAGTGGTGAAGCCAACGTCAAACTTACCACACCGCCTTGATATTGATTGGGTTAAATGTTATCAGCGTAACTCATGAACCTGACAAGTGCACAATCGTGGGCAGAAGAGATGGATGTAAGGGTTACCGTTTGTGACCTGAATGGTATCATTGTATATATGAACAGGGCATCGGTTTTGAGTATGCATAAATATGGAGGAACTGAATTAATCGGGAAATCAATTTTCGACTGCCATAATCCTCATTCATGTGAAATGATAAAAGAGATGCTTGAGTTCCCCAGTGTGAATGTTTATATTGTTGAAAAAGCGGGAGAGAGACGAATGATCCGTCAATTTCCATGGGAAGAAGACGGTGAACACCGTGGAATTATTGAATTTTCGTTTGCTGTACCTTTCGAAATCCCGGTCAAGATAAGGAATTGAAGAAGTTTCCCATCTAATGGCCTCTTTTATTAAAGAGCATATATCCCATATTGACTGAAAAAAACCATTTCTGTCCCTCTTTACTGTAATAATTTACCTCGGCGCTCAGAGGTCCAATCGGTGTTTGAAATACCAAAGCACCGACTCCCATAAAGTGGGCTTTCGTGAATATTTTTTCGTTGTACGTAACTGTATTGTTTTCTCCTGCAACAAATTCCTGAATCGGAAAGAACCCGTAAATTTCACTTCGAAGGTGAATGTTATCGTTTATGGAATAAATGAATTTTCCTCCGGTCGCAAAATATTGATTTGAGTGAAAATGTTCGATGAAAAGCGATTTACTGTTTGGCGTTGGTTGAAATGCGGGGGCATTAATGAGGGTACTGGTGTAATTGTCCGATAATTTTCTGTTGTTGAACAATCCTTCGGCAAAAGCACCCAGAGTTATATGTTTCCTTATTGGGAAATATTGGTCATACAATGCTTGTATCTGAAAATAACTCTGTTTCATTTCCGATTCATAAGGGATTGGAGCCGTTGTGCCAGGCGTAAAAGATTCATTTCCGTTAACATAACTAAACTGGAACATCTTTCTTCCACCCTCGGTCGAGTATTGTTTGTAATTGTATTTTTTCTGATCGATACGGATATGGCCGGAAAAAGCTTTGAAGGTAGTTAAATCAGACTCATCAGCTTTGTTGATTATTTTAGTTTGATAATAACTGTCATTTGATGTTGATTGCGAAAAGCCTAAATCAATTACACCAGTTTTGATATATGGAAAACCAGCTTCAATTCTGAAATTGCGCTCATTCTGAATAACGTACGAAGGTTTAATGTCGGTATAAATCAGATCGGAACTGGTCGAAAGGTAGTTCCATGAATTCATTGTATAGAAGGCAGAAAAGTAGATTGGTGTGCGTGTGGGTGAGTCGATTCGTGTACCCAACAGAAAAGAGTTATAGAATTTTCCGAAATAGAAATTTCCTAAAAAATTGAAAGATAATGTGTTGAATGTTTTGTAATTCAACCCGACATAACCAAATGTATTGGCATTGGTTGAAATGTGCCCACCGAAATCGGCATCCACTGGTTTTCGGGGTTCAACCTTCAGGTTTAGGTCGAAAAAGCCGGTTCTCTTGTTATAGAACGCATACGGTTGAATTGATTTGATGTGTTCGTCGGCAATCAATTTAAAATATGATTCGCGTAGTTGGTGAATATCAATAACTTTCTCCTTCGATTTAATCGATTGGATAATATATTTTCGTTGCATGTCGTCTGAAATTCCTTCTACCTGAATGTTGTTGAAAACCAATGCGGGTTTTTTCAAGTTGAAGGCTTCTCTTTTTTCATCAACGTCTTCTTTAAATTCCCTCCTTTGAATTATCTTTTCGATACTGTCTATTTGTTGCAGGGCTGTTTCAACTCCACGGCTGTAGATGTAATTTACCTTTGGGAAATCGAGTAGGCTAACATCATCCATCTTCGATTCAAGGAGAATTCCAATACTGTCGGGGATGTTATAGTTGGTGATTTGAGTAACCATCGATTCGATTTGACTGAATAGGTCTTCCGGATCTGGTTTTCCCCCAAGGTTTGTTACTTTATGACCGATAATGATGTCGGGGTTGAAATCTTCTTTCATAATGTCGGTCGGGAAATTGTTGACAATACCACCGTCGTATAAAAGCATACCATCTTTTTCAATGGGTTTGTAAACCATCGGAAAAGTCATAGAAGCCCGGATGGCCTCACCAAAATCGCCAGAGCTGTGGATGATTGCTTTGTTGTGATAGATATCAGTTGAAACGCACCGGAACGGAATCATCAAGTTATCGAAATTTCCATCGCAAGCTGCTGATGTTTGTGCAAGTAACTGTAGGAATGCAAAATCCATTTGGCGTTCGGGAACCAGATTTAATGGGAAAATGATTTTTATTTTATTCTTCTTTTTGGTAATGTCAACTTTCAACCAGTCGGGTTGTTCATCTTTTCGTTTGAAATAGTAAAGATCTTCCTTATCAAACCTTCCGGTCGACCAAAGCGCGAAATCGTTTGAGTTGAAGAGTTCAAGCATATCGTCGGGTGAGAATCCCGCGGCGTACAATCCTCCGATAATAGCTCCGATTGAGGTGCCGGCAACATAATCGATTGGAATATTATGCTCTTCCAACACTTTGATGAGTCCAATATGGGCCAGCCCTTTCGCCCCGCCTCCGCTCAATACGAGACCAACCTTTTGGGGCCAGGCCGAAAAGAAGATAAAAATGAGGAATATGGAGAGAAATATTTTTTTCATTTTGGTTAAGTGTCGAAATCAGGGTTCAATTTTATGTTTTAAAGACTGAAATCCCTCACCCAAAATTTCACTGGTATCCATTACCGTGATAAAAGCATTCGGGTCAATCGAGTGGATATACTGTTCCAATATAGCCACTTCGCGCCGGCTTACAACGGTGTAAATTATTTGCTTTTCTTCATTGGTATACATCCCTCGGCCCTGAAAATAGGTGCCTCCACGTTCCAAATCGATTAATAATTTTGTTTTGATCTTCTCGTGTTCTTTTGATATGATAAACAGTGCTTTATTGTAATTACTTCCCTCGATGGTCGCATCAATCGCTTTCCCGGTAATATAGATTACCAACCACGAATAGAGTGGGATTTTCCAATCTTGAAAAGCGGCAAGCCCGATCAGTACGATGACCGAATCGACATAAATCATCAATTGTCCCAGTTGGAGATTGGTATATTTGGCAATGATCATGGCAATGATATCGGAACCGCCCGACGTTGCCCGCGATTTAAATATCAATCCCAGCCCAAACCCGATTAACACGCCTCCGAATACGCACGATAACAATACATCGTCAACAAGGGGTGCATCGCCAACAGTACGAAAATAGGTGATACCATCCATGAATGCCGATGATAACACAAATCCGATGATGGTTTTTATGCCAAATTTTGGTCCCAGAATTTTAATGCCGAAATAGGTAAGCGGGATGTTCAAAATTAATCCGAACAGACCGATTGGTATTCCTTCGGGCCAGAAGGAGAAAAGACCAGCCGACATATAATGCACCACAATTGAGATGCCATAAACACCTCCGGGCACAATTTTGTGAGGTGAAATAAAAAAAACAAATCCAACGGCTAAAATAAAAGCTCCGATGATTATGAAAAGATAATCACGGAATTGTCGGGCCGAAAAAAGGCTATTTTTGGGAAGAAGGTTCATAGATGCAACATTTGCATAATATCTGCAACGAATTTAGCGATAATGCAAATGATAAGGAAGGATTCAAGTGGTCAAAGATGGGATTGTATATAATAATTTATGATTTTTTATCATTTTTCTTTTTTACTGATAATTCTGGATGAAAAAAACCCTTCATCGTTCGATGAAGGGTTTTCAATAGATATTGTAGTTTATGAATTATCTTACAATTTTCTCTTTGATACGGGCTTTCTTACCGTTCAATTTACGGAAGTAGAAAATACGTGCCTGACGAACCTTACCTTTTTTGTTTATCTCAATCAATTCAATAAAGGGAGAACTCAGTGGGAAAATACGTTCAACACCAATATTTCCAGACATTTTACGAACTGTAAATGTTTTGGTATCTCCGGTTCCTTTAATTTGAAGAACGACTCCACGGTAATTCTGAATACGTTCTTTGTTTCCTTCCTTAATTTTGTAGTGTACGGTTATCGTATCACCGGCTCCAAATTCAGGGAGAGTCTTCACTTCCTCCTGAACAAAAGCGTTTTGTACAATTTTAATAGCATCCATTTTTTAATCATTTAATGGGTTAAAGCGCAATATTACCTGATTAATTCTGATTGGTAAGAGATTACGTTTGCTCATAAAGCGCCGCAAAAATAGATAAATTTTTCAATTGTAAAAAGGTTCAAGTAAAATATTTACAAATTCCAAAAACCAAATTCCAAAAAACCAAAGAAGAAGCCGGTTTTTTATTCTGGATGCTCAATATTAGATAATTTTTGCAATAGCTTAAACCAGTCTCTATTTCGTGTTTTTAAATACTTACAACATAATATTGAAAATAAATTGAAAACGATGGTAACCTTTTCTTCAATTTTAGGATCAATAAGCGGAACGTATACTAAGTTTATTGTAAATGTAAGCAATGCAACAGTTACCAACGATGTTGCTATTCATGCCAAAGAGGTTGCCATTAATGGACCATTCTCAATCAGCTCGGGCAAAACATTTACAGCCGATAACAGTGGTACGTTTTCAGTTACCTGTAATTGAACTAATTTTGAATAGTAATAAAAAGAATTGTCATGAAGAAAATTATAATTATTCCTTTACTCGTATTGTGTGTAGTACAAGTTTTTGGGCAAACAGGCTGGCCTCCCATTGGGGCTAAATGGCACTATTCATATATGCCATGCTCTATATGGGGTTGCAGTGGATCGATAAAGGAATTCATCTATTTTGAAGCCGTAAAAGATACCTTGCTTAACGATACTTTGTGTACAAAAATTATTGTTGAGTACCACAAAGATAATAATGAGGTAAAATACCTGGGCGATGAATTTATTTATTCGACCGAGAACCAGGTTTATAACTACCACCATGGCCGTTTTTATCTGCTTTACGATTTTTCGTTACAGGTGGGTGATTCTGTGGTTTTAACACTTGGGTCGAATTGCAAATTGTATGACCAGTTGGAAAACGGCTTAATTCTAAATCCAAGGCCAATAAAACATTTTGTCAAGGAGAGGGATAGTATCAATAATAATGGTGAAAAATATTTATACATAGCTTTTGACATCACCAGTGAAAGCAATGTTGATTTTAATAGTCTTTTATTTGATTACAGGATAATTATTAAAGGCATTGGTAGCCTTGATTTGCTTACAGGAAACTTGTTTACTGGTATTGAATCTGGTTTTTATGGCCCGTTACGGTGTTACAGCGATTCAACGGTCAACTATACAACCGATATTCCATGCGAACTTTTAACATCGGCTGAAAGCTTTCATAGTAACCAGAAAGTATGGATTTACCCTAACCCTGTTACTGAAAAATCGATTATTTATTTTCCAAATCCTCTTAAAACAGAAGTAATCGTTGAAATAATCAATTCAGATGGAAAAATGATGACAAGTAACGAAACATGTGATAGTTACATGCAGATCAATCCTAAAAATTTTTCTAAGGGAATTTACTTTTTCAGGGTTTATTCCAAAGATGAATTTATAGCGTCAGGTAAATTTGTAAAACACTGAAAAACTAAAGATACTTTTTCGTTTAAGGGTGACATCCCAGGGAAGGGATGTCATCCTTAACTTTTAACGGGCATCAACATTTACCAGCATCGAACATTAAGTATCAATGCCCCCCAGTTCCAATAACTTTTAATTTATCTCCGGTTTGGGTTGCAACATTCCTTCTCCAACTTTCGGGATAACCTGATTGGTCGGGGTAAACCGCAACTCCTGTTTCTGTCCGTTCAAATACACCGTTCTTTTCTTTCATGATGTTGCCATCCTTATATTTCAACAGAAGGAAACGGAATAATTCGTTCCAGCGATCGACGGTATTGTTGGCTGTATTGACCGAAAAGTTGGTGATAAAATCCCTGGCTAGTTGTTGATTGCCGCTGTTCCAAAGGCTTAAAGCTGCCTGATCGATAACGGGGACCAGTTGAGAAAAAGAATTTTCGAGTTCTTTCTGAACCTTAATAACATCTGTGATCATGGTGTCATAGCGCAGATAGGTGAAATTCGCAACCATGTTGAAAGCCCAGAATGCCGATGTTTCGGAGTATTTGAGCATATCGCCGTTGCCAACTTCAAACGAGTGGGGAACTTTGGTCATACCACAATACATAGGAATGTAACAGGTGCTGTATGCATCGTCAACGCCAAACCAGAGGATTCCTCCAATGGGATCGGGGAGTGTTGAGCGGCTTTGGGCAACAAAAGAGAAACCAGTTTGCTGGGTTGATACAGCCCGTTCGTTGCAATATTCAACTGAATCAACCTCCCATGTTAATGGTCTCCAGCGGTAAGGCAGCGCGTACGGGCCAGCACCGGCATCGGTCGTCATATCCAGGGGCGTGCCTTCAAAATGGTCGCGCATCATTCCCTGCACATCAGCTACGGTAAGTAATCTGTTGGGTTTAATCCACAGCGGAAGCCTGTTTGTTGCAAAACCGTTTTCGCCTATTTTTACAATTCCTTTTGCATAATCGAGGTGAGCATCCATTCCGGAAGACACTTTATTGAACGCTGACCAAACACGGGCCTCGCAAAAACGGGCGCCTTCAAAATTGAGAGGATTATATACATCGGAGAAACTAAAATCCTTGTTAACTCCATCAAACCATCCACGATTATTGGCAAACGAAATAACATCTTTTGCATACATACAATTTTTTGAGTCATTCAATGGGAAAGTGGTGATTCTTGCCTGGTTAGCGTGCCCGCAAATATAACCGTCGGGTACACGCAATGCAACCCAAACAGCCCCTTTTTCAAATTCACCTTTTCCAATCATCTCCATGATCCACACCTCGTTAGGGTCGGAAATTGAGAATGATTCACCTGAACTGGAATACCCATATTTTTCAACCAATCCGGTCATCACTTCGATGGCTTCGCGGGCGGTTTTTGCCCGTTGCAAGGCAATATACATCAGGCTGCCATAATCGACAATTGCGGTTGACTGGCTTTGCAGTTCAGCCCTGCCTCCATACGTGGTTTCACCAATGGCAACTTGGTGTTCGTTCATGTTGCCTACAACACTGTATGTTGCCGGAACCTGGTCGATTTTCCCAAGGTATTTGCCGGTATCCCATTCATAGACATTGAGTAAGGTGCCGGGAGCATGAGTTGCAGCTGGCGTATAATACAATTCACCGTAAAGCGTATGCGAGTCTGCTGCATAAGTTATCATTGTTGAACCATCGGTAGTAGCGCCTTTAGTAATCAAAAAATTGGTACAGGCTATTGAATAATTTACTCCTAGTATAGAGATAAGGAGTAGGAATAATAATTTCTTCATGATTTCTGATAAATTTTGAATGTCGTGTAAAAATGATTTGAAACAAAAATAGGAAAAGCCTATCAAGGAAAAATGGGTTTTGTCATTAAATATGCAAAATCATTGAAATCCAAATTCTGTGTTAATTAATGTCATTATTGTTTGAGGCTATTTTTCAAATTGAAAAAAGAGGATGTGCAATTCCAACCTTTTTTTACTTTCTTTCCACTATGATAATAGAAACATGGAATATAAAAGCGGAAATAGAGATTTTTCTGAGGCTGATTTAATACTGGGGTGCATTAAGGACAACCGGATAGCTCAGAAAGCTTTGTACAACCGTTATCGAAAGGGCATGTTTTCGCTTGCATACCGTATGGTAAACGACTGGGAGTTGTCTCATGATGTGTTGCAGGATGCGTTCATCGAAGTGTTTAAATCCATTCACCAGCTCAGGAATGACGCTGTTTTAGCGGGTTGGATCCGTACTATTGTGGTACGCAGTGCGATCAATAAAATAAGAGAGCGCAAAAAATTGATTTTCGATTATCTGCCCGATACTGAAACTATTTCGCAATTCGACGATTCATTTACCGGAGAGCAGCTAGACAAAGCGATAAGGGCATTACCTGATGGAAATAGAATGGTTTTTATACTCATTGAAATAGAAGGTTACAAACACCGCGAGGTTGCTGAAATTCTTAACATCACGGAAGGAACATCAAAATCGCAGTTAAACTATGCAAAGAAGATATTGAAAAAGAAGTTAGCAGATTATCAAAATGGCAATGAATAAAACAGATATATTCAAGGATAAGATAAGTGTGCTTCCTGAATTTGAACCCGAAGCCAATCTTTGGGGCCGAATTGAAGCAGAGCTTGATTTTGATCTGAACATGAAGCGTGCCATTGCCGGTTTACCGACTTTTGACCCTGAAGATAGGCTTTGGGATGAGATCAATCCTAAAATCCAGAAGCCAAACAACTATATACCCTTCATTGTAAAGTGGTCTGCAATGGCAGCTTCTGTTGCCATTGTGGTTTCACTTTCAGTGCTACTGTATCATACCCATTCACAATCGAAAATAATTGTTGAAACCGAAATTGTGTCTGAAGAAATCTCATCAGAGTGGCCGCAGCCGAGTTTGACTGAAATAAAAGCGATACAGATGATAGAGCAACTGTGCCAAAGCGACAAATCTGTGTGCGACAATCAAAGCTTTAAAGAAAAGATTGACTTGTATCATGAATTGGAGTTGGAAGAAGCCCAGTTGGGAAATGCCATTAAATCTATTGGCGAGTCGCCCGAGATGGTGAAAGCGCTTATAAGAATTGAGAATATGAAATCGAAAACCATTCAGGAACTAATCACACTGATGAACGTATGAGGAAACTTGTATACATACTCGCATTCGTGCTGTTGTTGGCTGGATTAAAATCTGTCGCACAGCAAGAGGTGTATAAGGTCTCGAAACTAATCGACCGTGATTTCACACAAGAAGTCAAAGAGGTTGAAATAATAGGTGAAAAAGCTACAATAGAAATTGAAGGTTGGAATAAAAACTATATCGATGTGCAAATTAGAATGATCTCAAGAAACCCAATGAGGAAAAATGCAGAGATTGATTTACAATACATAAAGACCGATCTGATTCAAACGGGTTCGACCCTTCGTATGAAGAATTTTTTTGAAGGCAAAAGCAGCCAGATCACCAGCAACCTAAGCGTTGAATACATTATAAAAGTTCCTTCCACGGTTTCGCTCACTGTCAGTAATTTATATGGCAAGTTGATGGTTAGAAACAGTTCTAATCAAATTCAGTTGGATGTCTCATTTGGTTCAATAGAACTTGAGTCGGTTAATGGCAAAATCAATGTTTTAAGTAAGTATGGCGATATTACCGGGGATAAAATTGAAGGTTCGATTTCATGCACGGCTGAAAAAACAGACATCAATTTGAAAGAGGTTAATGCTCCGGTGAAAATTAAATCGAAATATGGTGAGATTGCATTGTCCCTCACTTCGAACCAGTATCCGGTAATAATCAACAGTCACCGGACTAAGCTATTACTTACCATACCCGATAAACCATTCAACTACAAACTAAAAACGCTTTTCAGTGAAATCGATTTGCCCGATAAAACAGTAATAAAAGACGATTTCTACGAAAAGAAAATAAACGATACTGTTTCAACGCTTGAGTTGAGTACAAGCTATTGCCCCATCATAATATTAACCGGAAAAAAACTTTAGAGAACAAAATGAAATACAACCGGAAATTGAAAATCAAAATGATACTGTTGTTCGAAACGTTGTTTCTGCTAACAGTATTTAGTTATGGACACGGCTTTAAAGATGGTCCTTGTGATCACCGGATTCTCTCAATTAACCAAGGATATGCCTTCTCTGGTTCGGGCGATTGCTGGGGATTGGGAAATGAAATCTCACACCTGAAAACAATTGCTCCAATTCTTTTTCACCGTGAAAGCATTTCGTCGTGGATTATTAATGGTGCAAGTTGGATCGATGATGGATATGAAAGCCAAAACGGATTTGACCTGTCGATAGAATTGGGGATCTCACCTTTCCTGATGAAGAAAAGGATGTTGAGTTTTACTGCCGGTGGGTGCTTATCGTATCAGATTTCACGCTCACCATACATGGGAGGAACATATTACCAAGGAGGTTCTTCAAAAACGATGGTGAGTTACAGAACTGAAAACCTTATTGATCCCGGTTTTACACTTGGTTTAAATGTCCATTCGCAAGTTAGTTCAAGGTTGTGGTTAAATGCGAGAGCTGCAATCAGGTCTTATCGGGCAGGGGGTGTGATTTCAATTATCTCGGTCGGTCTGGGTTTTGATTCAACTAAACGTAACAAGTAGCGCATGAAGACAATTAATATATCGGAAATTAGCATGATTGCATTCTTTCTGATCGCTCTATTTCATGGAAGTAAAGCATGTGCTCAGTCTGATTCAATTCTGATAGAGTCAGAGATCGTTACAGAAAAGGATACTTATTACAAGCACAAGTACCAATATCTCGACGTAAACCTGAGCGATGAAACGCAGCTGTTTAAGTTTTCGCTTCAACCTTTTAAGCCCAGTGAATCTTATAGTTTCGGTGTGCTTTCGCTTCAGTTGGCATACGAAAAAAAGATTTCTAGGTCGATCTCCATTGCCAGCGAAATTAATGCAAACATGATGTGGACAGGCGGAGGTGATTTGAAAAATACCAGTTTCGCAATTGGATCTCGTTGGTACGTAGGTAAAAATAAAAGAATACAACAGGGGCAAAGTGGCAACAACTGCAATGGCTATTATTTGGGGCTGAAAGCCAATAATATTATAAAATCAATTGTAATTAAAGATGATACGCAAAATATACCTTATGACAGGTTTATTCGTTTTGATCCTACTCCTGAGATTTCGATGGGATTACAACAGCGCATTGCTAACCTGTTTTATGTCGATGCCAGTACGTTTATAAACTATAGCTTCCAGAACCAAGAATTGGGATTTGGTTTGCTGGTATTATTCGGTATTTCGTTAAACATTGAAGATTAATTGAAAGATGAGAAGAAGAAAAAACAGTAGCATAGGACTTTTTTTGTCTATTGGATTTATGTTGTTATTACAGGGATGCTACGATGATCAGCTTTATCCGTTGGCAAATTTTAATGTTGTGAGTGGCTTTCGGCCTGAGTATAAATTTAATCTCGATGCATCAGCATCTGTTCCGCTGGAAGATGTAAATGATCAGTTACAATATCGTTGGGATTTAAATGGGGACCACCGGTGGGATGATACGGAATGGTCTCTCTCTCCGGTTCGCACTGTGCTTTTATCAGGGGTTAAGTGGAGTCAGTATGTTGGGCTGCAAGTAAAAGACGGTAATGGAAATATTACTGAGATTAGTAAAGTAGTTCGTGCAAATGACTTTTCAAATTATTATACCACAGACGAAGAATTAGTTGACAGCGTTGTAATTGAGACAATAAGTTATTATAAATATGGACAACGATGGACCGTAGACAACTATGTGCAAAAAACAGGCGACGGAATAAGAAATGATCCTTATTTCGATTTTGGCTCTTACTTTTCATGGGCGAAAGCAAATGAGAAGATGAGTGAATACCTGGCTCTGCCGTCGTTGACCGACTGGCAGGATATGATTGATCAGTGTGGCGGGTTGGAACTGGCCGGTTACAATATGCCGGTTGATGTTGATCACGGGTTGAAACTTCTGTATGGGGGAAAATTTACCGATGATAATTTTGCTGAAGTCAATGTTTGCGGATATTACTGGACTGCAACCGAGGTAAATGAAGACTTGGCTTATGCTGTTAAGCTGACAAAGGGAAAAGATGAACTGGAAATTGTGCAGCTTCCAAAAGATTGCCAATTGCCTGTACGTCTGTTTGCTATTGTTCAAAAACAAGGAAATAACTAATCGCCATGAAGAAGATCACACTACTTTCGATTTTGATACTGCTTGTAACTGGCCCAATTTATTGCCAGACCCCCAATAAAATATCCTTAACCGGAAATTATGTTATTGTGCCACATAACTTTCAGCAAGGCGCGGGATATTCATTTGGTTTTAATCATCAGCTATTCCAAATGTGGTGGCTCAATACTGAATTTTCCTACAATCAATCTATACGAGAGAAAGTTGTTACACAGGAGTTCCCAGTTTCTACTATGCTGCCATTAACGTACCTGTTAAGCGGGTACTATTTAACGGTTGCTCCGAACATACAGTTAAAGTTAGCCGAACGAGTGGAAATACGTTTTGGTGCAGGCCCTTCAGCATGTTACCAATCATTGCTCAACGAGAAATATCATTATACCATCCCCGACGGTTATTTTGAAGAAGAAGAAATTTCCGGAAATGATTTTCAGGCGGGATATCGGTTGGGAGGCATGGTAAACCTTCAGGTTGGAATCGGCATCAGAAATAATTGGGAGCTTATTTTGAACGGAGCTTACAAATATTATTTCAACGGAGAAAATCTGTTAACTTTTGGACTAGGGGTGGCCTATACTTTCTGAAATTTCCAAGATTGACATTCTAAAATAATTAAGTCTAGCTGATTAAAATCAATCAAATCATTAAGAATTTTGTTCGGTGGAATTGTTCTGATGTGTATTAAACAATTTTTCTATCTTGCATCCTGTTTTCAACAAATAAGCATGGACGAACATATTCAACGCAAGCCTGAATGGCTGAAAATAAAACTTCCGAAGGGAACGAATTTTACGCAGGTAAAAAGCATTGTTGCACGCTATAACCTGCACACGATATGTACCAGTGGCAAATGTCCAAATATGGGCGAGTGCTGGGCTGCCGGAACTGCCACACTAATGATTTTAGGTGAGATTTGTACGCGAAGTTGTAAATTTTGTGCCACACAAACAGGCAAACCTTTTCCGGTAGATATTAATGAACCAATGAATGTGGCAAAATCGATCCAACTCATGGGGTTAAAACATGCTGTAATTACTTCAGTCGACAGGGACGATTTGAATGATAAAGGAGCCGGTCATTGGGCAAAAACCATTTCTGAGGTAATGAAACTCAACCCTGAAATAACAATGGAAGTGCTGATTCCCGATTTTGATGGCGATCCGGAATTTATCAGACTTGTTATTGATGCTAAACCCGACATTATTTCGCACAACCTTGAAACGGTAAGGAGGTTAACCCCGTTGGTTCGCAGCCGGGCAAAATACGATTTGAGTTTGAAGGTGCTGAAAACTATTTCTGATTCAGGTGTTGTATCTAAAAGTGGTATCATGGTTGGGCTGGGCGAAACCCGTGAGGAAGTCCTCGAAACGATGGACGATTTGCTTTTGGTCGGTTGTCAGGTGTTCACCATAGGGCAGTATCTCCAACCAACCAAATCGCACCTGCCTGTTGAAGAATATGTGCACCCCGATGTGTTTGAAGAATACCGTAAAATTGGATTAACAAAAGGTTTCCGAAATGTAGAGAGTGCTCCGTTGGTGAGATCGAGTTATCATGCCGAGCGGCATGTTTAGCAATTATTATTGATGATTTATTATTTTTGGAATTTAGAAGATGGCATTATGAATGAAGACGTAGAAATAAGGGAAATCACCATGCAAACTGATTCTTTCGATTTTTGGAATGATGAACGGGAAGATTTGTATCAAGATTATCTTCAGGAAAAGCCTCATGATAAATTGACTTTTGAATAGTTTGGTAAAAAGCGTTTAAAGAGATTGATATTTGAGATTTCAATTTGAATCAATTTCTCTGCGTTCTTTCCGCTCTCTGGTGTTTCTAATGACTAATGACTTTTTTCTATGAACCGTAAAATAATCTTTGAAGACCTCGGCATTTCGGAATACAAGAAAACCTGGGAATATCAGGAGATGCTGATGCAGCGGGTAATTGATCAGAAAATGGCAAAGAAAACCGATCCTAATATGGAATCGGATAATTACCTGTTGTTTGTTGAACATCCTCATGTGTACACCCTTGGGAAAAGCGGCGACGAACAAAACCTGCTTCTCAATTACATTCAGCTGCAGGCCCACGATGCCACTTTTTTTCACACCGACAGGGGAGGGGACATTACCTATCACGGTCCTGGTCAATTGGTTGGCTACCCCATTTTCGATCTTGAAAATTTTGAAATTGGCTTGCGCAAGTATATTTTCTTAATGGAAGAAGCCATCATTAAAACCATTGCAGAATATGGACTACAGGGGAGTCGCGACGAAAAGGCAACCGGCGTTTGGCTCGATGCCGG
>Ga0209800_10001052_pt1 | contig 32572 bp, 24 predicted proteins | sample Higcelweek8metaG_FD_187174 | JGI IMG/M metagenome (GOLD analysis project Ga0209800, IMG submission 187174) | Freshwater pond sediment microbial communities from the University of Edinburgh, under environmental carbon perturbations - High... | ecosystem: Environmental > Aquatic > Freshwater >...
TAGGGTTGGCAGACAGGGCACATCACACTCCTGGTGAACTTTCCGGGGGACAACAGCAGCGAGTTGCAATTGCCCGTGCGCTTGTAAATGATCCCGCGATTATCCTCGCAGACGAACCGACGGGAAACCTGGACACAAAAACGACCAACGATATCCTGAATCTTTTTTCCACCCTGAACGATAAGCTGGGAATTACAATTTTGATAGTTACCCATGAGCCGGATGTGGCGGATTTTACAAAACGGAAAATAGTCTTTCGCGATGGTCAACTGATAGAGGATGTGGCTATCCAAAAGAAAAAGAAATCAGCCGGATACAGCCGTGATATATACGAATAATAAGTTTGTCGCTTCCAATTTGAATTTATTGGCAATTCCTCTCAAAAAAATCATTTTTTCCAGCTGTGTTATGTCCTCTAATTAAAGCCAAATTTGCCGAAGCACCGATATTATACTGACACCGCACTGTAATCCGGATTTTATTATAGCCGGAGACCGATGCCATACCGTGCAGTATTAAGGAGCTGTGCTTTGGAAGAGATAAAGGAAATAACCAGGTTCAAACGTTTCTTGAAGGTTGAGAAAGGTCTTTCGCAAAATTCGATATATTCATACTCATATGATTTAAAGAAGTTTAATGAATTTTTGGAAAGTACAAATAAATCAATTCTCAACGCCAATACAGATGACATTAAACGTTTTCTATCGTTCCAGAAGACGAAAAAGCATAACTCAACAAGAACACTTGCACGTTCACTAGCGGCAATTCGCCAGTTCTATAATTTTATTTCATCGGGAACACCTCAGGCAGAGAATCCTACGGTAAAAATTGAGACGCCGCAGATCAGCCGATCGTTACCGGATTTTCTGAGCATCGATGAGGTAGAACTTCTTTTCAGATCGATTGATGAGAGTGATCTGTATGAGCTTCGCGATAAAACAATCTTTGAATTGCTTTATTCATGCGGGATGAGAATTTCTGAGGCCATTGTTCTGCGATACGAGGATGTCAGTTTCGAAGAGAAATTGATAAAAGTAATAGGCAAGGGAAACAAGGAAAGACTAATTCCGATGGGAGCGCAGGCTGTACGGCTTCTTGAGAAATATCTGCAGAAATCCCGTCCGTATATTCTGGGAAGCCGGGAGAGTGAGTATCTGTTCATCAGCAAGAAAGGGTCGATGTTGAACAGAAAGTCGGTCTGGCGTCTGCTTAAAGGTTATGTAGACAGAACTGAAATAAAGAAAAACATAACTCCTCATACCTTGCGTCACTCTTTCGCCACACATCTGATTGAAAGAGGCGCGGATCTGCGGTCTGTGCAGGAGCTGCTCGGGCATATGGATATTTCCACAACACAGATTTATACACATCTTGCGCGGCAAAAACTGCAGGATCTTCATACAAAATTTCATCCGAAGGGCTGATACTATGTACCGTAAGTTCATATTACTATTGATCTTCGGGGGACTTATTGCCTCCTGTTCACCCTCGCAGAAGTATCTCAGTAAGCAGGGTGATTCCTACGGCGAGGATTCTGCAAAAGTAAAAGTACTGCTCTTCAAGAGTGATGCGCCGGTTACAATTTCCTCAAAAACACGACTGAAAATCAGCGACCTGAAAAACCGGAATATCCTGTATAACAATGTGAATAGATCTGTAAAAGTATATCCTGAAAAATTGAATAATGCGATTATTGCCGAATCCTGGGAGTCGCCTCTGATATTTAATGATCAACCCTACAGAGGCATTATCGAATTGCACAATGTTTCCGGTAAAATCTATGTCATTAATGAATTAAGTATCGAAGAATACCTTCAGGGTGTTGTTCCGTCAGAGATGAACGGTTCTTGGCATATTGAGGCATTGAAAGCACAGGCGATTGCTGCGCGTACATATGCCTACTACATGATGCTGCAGCAGAATAAGGGGCTATTTGACCTTGACAGCACCACAAGTTCACAGGTTTACAAGGGAATCTCTGTTGAAACTGAGCTCGCAAATCAGGCGGTTCGGGAGAGCAAGGGCATGATAATGACGTATGAAAATAAACCGATTCTTGCTGTGTTCCACTCAACAAGCGGGGGAAGCATTATCGGAAACTCCTACGTCTGGGGGGGCGAGCAGCTTCCGTATCTGGCAGATAAACCTGATCCCTACAGCACCTCGTCTCCGCATTATCAGTGGAGTACAGAAATAAATATGTACGATTTACGACAGAAGCTAGGGATCAAATACGGTTCGATCGGCGAAATTAAGGGAATTTCCTTTCGCAGGCATAACGACCGTGTTGTTGAAGTGGTAATCAGTCATACGAACGGTAAGTTCAAGATTACGGGAAATGAATTCCGTCTGCTGCTTGGGGCGGAAAAAGTGAAAAGCCAGCTGTTCAAGGCGGCCAAGACAAAAGACGGACTGCGGCTTGACGGACGTGGATTCGGTCACGGTGTGGGCATGTGCCAATACAGCGCGAAAGAGATGGCTGAGAAAGGTGCAAAGTCGGAGCAGATTCTGAAATTTTTCTACAAAGATATCACTCTGACCAGCATGTAATGACAGCAAGTATCGCCTTTATAAAATTGTTTTGATATAATGGAGCCGCCGGAGAGCGGCTCCTGTTGTATTCAAAATCGGCATTAAGTGCTTGCACGACAGAAGAAGATGAAAGGTAGTGACTTCAGAATGGCTGCGGACGATTACGATGTACACTCTTGATGACTACGATTTTGAACTTCCCGAAGAGCTTATTGCTCAGTATCCCCCCGAAAAAAGAGGGGGCTCCCGCCTGATGGTTCTCGACAGGTGCGGGGGGATCACCGATACAATCTTTGACTCGGTCGCGGACTTTCTGCGTGAGGGCGATCTCCTGGTGATGAATAACGCAAGAGTGGTGAACGCGCGGGTTTTTTTTACACGAGAATCCGGAGCTCTTGTCGAATGTGTACTCGCGGCAGCCGGCGAAAGACCGGCTCGCGTTATATGCAACAAAACAAAGAAACTGAAAGCGGGAGAACTGCTGTCTTCACAGAGAGATCCGCGGGTAACACTCAGGGTTGTCGGGCGGGAGGGCGAATATCTGCTCATGGAGCCCTCAGAAATTCTTGATGATGCCTGCCTTCAGCGCATCGGCGAAATTCCTCTGCCGCCCTATATTAAACGACGACCAGACGAAAATGACGCACAGCGCTATCAGACTATTTATGCAAAAAAAAGCGGATCGGTTGCGGCGCCGACAGCAGGACTGCACTTCAATGAAGAGACATTATGCCGACTTGATGAAAAAGGTGTGTTGAAAACATTTGTGACCCTTGATGTATCCTGGGGAACTTTTGCTCCGGTTAGGGATAATGATCTGGACTTACACAGGATGCACGAAGAGTCGTATGAGATTTCAGATGAAGCTGCTTCCGCCATTAATAGCGCTCGTTTTGAGCACCGGCGTGTTATTGCTGTGGGGACGACATCGGTGCGTGTTCTTGAGAGCTGCTATTGCGGCGGGAGGGTGTATGCGGGACTGGGCAAGACGGATATCTTCATCCGTCCTCCGGCAAAGATTGAATCGATTGACGGGCTTTTAACAAATTTTCACACTCCCCGTTCGACTCTTTTAATGCTTGTCTCTTCATTTGCCGGGTATGACCGGATTATGGAAGCTTATAAAAATGCGGTCGTGCTGAAGTATCGTTTCTTTTCCTATGGAGATGCCATGCTGATTATTTAAAGGCGTGTTATGAATTGTTTGATGTGCTCCGGGAAAATGTAAGACGTGTATATCACGCTTAATGCTCATGTGATGTACTGATAAATTCGCAAACAGAAACAGGCGAGGCAATAATGAAAATTGAAGAGTGCACCGCTCTGCTGGAAAAGCGTTTCAGGGTTGATATACAGGAGAAGTGGGATAACTGCGGAGTTCAGATCCTCCATGCTGCCGAAAGATTGAGCGGTGTTCTCTGCGCACTTGATTGTTCCGCGTCTGTTATTTCTGAAGCAATTGAATTACAATGCAATCTGATTGTCACACACCATCCGCTTATTTTTCCAAACCTGCGGTCAATATCCACACGCAATGAAAAGGGGATTCGTATCGTAACCCTTGTTGACAAACGGATCTCGGTGATTTCTCTGCACACATGCCTGGATCGTCTCTACTGGCATCAGGCTGCAGTCGTTCTTGGCGTACCATTTGAAGGCCCTGTTTTTGCGCAGGGCGGAAGTGCAGAAGGATACGGTGTTCTGCTTAAATTTGAACAGGGCATCCCCCTTGATGGACTGATTCGTCTCGTTAAAGAGCGGCTTCATGCCGATTCGGTAAGAATCACACGGGGCAGGGATACGATCGTTTATAAGGCCGTATTTCTGCCGGGAAGCGGCGGCTCATACATTGACACGATTATTGCTGAAAAGAGCGCTGATTGCATAATTACCGGCGATGTGTCATATCATCGATTTTCGGATGCTCAGGCCGAAGGTATATCTCTGATAGACGCCGGCCATTTTTATACAGAGAAAAACTATCTTGCATTTTTGCGTGAAGATATCTACGAATGTATATCGGCGATTGTGCCGGAGATCCAGATCTTGTGCTCGAAGTCAGAACAGACCCCTTTCAGGTGCGAATAGTGATGAGTGATATTATCAAGATTATGCGTGAACTGCAGCGATACAATGATGTGGTTTTCCGCTGCCGCAAAGAGAGTGCGGAGGCAGCCGAGGCGCTTAGTGCTCTTGATACGCTCGTAAAAAAAGAGAGTGTGCGTGTCGCGAAGATGAAAGAGACGTTGACCCTTTTTCGGCGGGAGTTGAAAAGTTGCGAGCTTTCACTATCGGCGTTGGGTGAAAAAATAGCGCGCGGCGAAGAGCGCAAAATGAATGTTTCGTCGGGTAAAGAGCTCGCCAGTGCCGAAAGCGAGCTCGAGAAAGCTCATTGCGAAAAAAACGTTCTTGAAGAACGCACTTTTTCCCTTATGGAAAAAATAGAAAATGCAGAAAGCGAAGAGTCATCGGAAGCGGCTAAATTGATCGAATTTCGGATAAAAGAGAAAGAGAAACGCGGGATGCTGACTGAACGCATAGATCGACTAAAATCCCTGTTCGAAGAAAATGATGCCAAATTCAAAGCGTTGCTGCCATCTCTTGAGCGTTATCGCGCCAAATTCGAACATCTGGCAACGAGCAAAGACGGAAAGGCGATCGTTTCCGCCGACAATGGCTCGTGCTCGGGATGCAATTACGGGATTTCGACAGATGTAACGTCCAGAATCGCCACATCCACCGAACCGCAGAGCTGCTCGAATTGCGGGCGTTATCTTTATGTTGAAAAAGCATGACAATACTGTACATTTGCTTGACCGTAAAACACGTTACGGTTTTTTGTTCAGCGTATGCAGGGCAGTCCCAATACATGATGAATGTTAGTTGCTGACCCCGCGTTGCTCGTGTGCGGGAAACGACTAACGTTTCGTGTCACATAATAAATGAAACGCAGTTTTTGTTCTCCTCCCGAAGGTACTTCACCTGCCCGCTGTAGTTGATAACGGTCATCTTCGAATGCAGCGGGGGGAAAACAAAAAATCTTTTAAAAACCGGGAAGCTTTCAGCTTAAGTCGGAATAAACCGGAAACTTAATATAGCCGCATATCAGGCCAAAGGAACAACAATGCTTCTTAGTATCGATCGAGTACTACTTCTGCTCTCAGAGGGCAAAAGCGTGGAAAAAATTGCCGAACAGGCTGAGAGTGACCCTCAGGAGGTTTACACCCTCCTGCATGAGGCCCGCCGGATCATCATGGAGGCCCGGCCTGACTTTGCCCGAAAAAAAGTGCGGTTGAAGCCGAAAAAAATCAGCAATTCTGATCCCGGGGAACGTATTATAAGTGATGAGCTTCTGCAGCACGCGGAACTTGCAGTTGTCCCTGTTGAACAGCCGATCCTTATTTATATCGGGGTGGCATCTGATAAAGAGGGCCATCGTTACTCTCTGCAGCTGCTTGATAATGAGGGCAAGCAGTTCGGAAAGATCGTTGAGTTCAGCGTACTTCGAAATCTTGATATAGTCTGGATACAGGCGGCGCTGCACGCTATTAGAGTTGCACTGCATTTTGCGGCATCCGCGATCACCGTGCGTTATGACCGCGACCGGCTGGGGGATATTCTGACAGGGCGGGCCGTTCTGGACGGGAAGGTCGCGGAATCAGCGCAAACCCTCGCAGAGCTCATTAAGAAATCTGGTGCAAGATTTGAGCTGATTGACCGCTCTGCGAATGAGAAGGCATATCATCTGCTCACTTTGAAAAAAGAGAACTTCGATAAACAATAATCAGGAGTTTCCTGGAGTCTTTTGCGAATTGTTCAGAACATCCTTGTGGTGGTTTTGCAATATAAATCATGCTTTCGCAGCGAATACCGGGGTTATTTATTTCATAAACCGCAATAGTTAAAAAGTCGCGCCGAAAATGGCGGCGAAGCTGTCGTGTTGCCCCTGCTAATAGTTGAATGTGACCACAAACCGGCTCTGAAAAAATCCCGACTTGAAACGTAATCAGCGGGTAATGGATTGAGAGAGACAAAGAGGCTGCATGAGTATTTCAGGGCAAAATGATGATGCTATTTTCTTTGCGTCACTGATCGAGCGCGGCGTTCCCCCCTTCATTTGCAAAATTCTTTTACGACGCGGCCTTAGCGAAGAGGAGGCTTATTCGTTTGTCTTTGACGGATTGCATTCGCTTCACTCCCCATTCATAATGGAGCAAATGACTGAAGCCGTAGAACTTCTTCGCGGCGCTGTCGCTTCAAAATCGACAGTGGGAATATTCTGCGACAGTGACCTCGACGGAATAACTTCACTGGCCGTGATGCACAGTGTGCTTTCGCGATTAGGCGTGCCGCTTTGTGTTCTGTACCCCGATGGTAAAAAAAATCATTACGGGCTCAGCAAAGAGATTATCAGTGATTTCTCCCGCAAGGGGGTTTCGCTGCTGTTGACCCTTGACTGCGGCATCAGAGATCGCAGTGAAATCTCATTTGCGAAAGAGTCAGGCATTGAAGTGATAGTCTGTGATCATCATGAGCCGGATGAGCTGCCCGATTGTGCGGTCGTCAATCCGAAGGCTTCGAGAGCTTATCCCTTCCGGGATCTCGCGGGAGCGGGTGTGGCGCTCAAACTGGCGCAAGCACTTCTTTTTTCATACCTGCCCTTGTATGGTAAAACCGTGGTTGCCGTAAAAAGAATGATGCCGGATGAGCTCTTTTCTGCGGAGCGTTCTGTGAACCTTGTCGTCATAGATAAGACGGTAAGCCCTTCGCTTACCGCGCTTAATGAGTTCATTCGCGGTGATCACGCCATCTATATTGACATTGATGAGAGGGCTCTTCATGCCGGGGCTGCTGCAAATTATGAGCTGATCAGCAGCTCGTCTCTGGGCTATGATAAAAAATTTATCAACGAGCTTTCGGCGACACAGCTTCTATCTTCGATATTGCTGAAGTCCTCCAAAAAAATCGCCGCGTGTTTTGATGAGATATTTCCTCTGGCGGCAATCGGCACAGTCGCTGATATTGTTCCGCTTGCCGGTGAGAACCGTGTGATTCTGCGCGAGGGGCTTTCGCGATTTGCTGAAGTTTCCGATGAGCGCCTCGCACTTCTTCGCGGCAGGGCGGGGGGATCACTCACATCGAAAACGATCGCATGGGAGATTTCCCCCCTGCTTAACAGCCCGGGCCGTCTCGCCTGCCCTGAATTGACCGTCGACTTTTTCATGAAAAGGGACGCAGCCGGAAATTTTCAGCGGATTGAGAAGGTAAATGAACAGCGCAAGAGTCTCGTAAGCGGGATCTTTGACAAAGTGGTATCGTCGGGCAGCGCCATGCGATGCGGAAGCTGCGTCTACATTGAAGGCAGCGATATTCCGGAGGGATTGACAGGTCTTCTCGCGACCAGGTTTTCCGAACATTTCTCATCTCCCGCGTGCGTCGTCTCGTGCGCCGGGGAGGGCGGAACAGCGAAGGGATCGGGACGTTCCGCTGTACCAATGCTGGCACATCTCGAGAAATATCAGAGTATCTTTGAACGATTCGGCGGCCACGAGAATGCCCTGGGTTTCAGCATTGCGATCGACAATCTCGCGCTGCTGCGGCAGGCTCTCGCGTCATTCGAGTACACTGAGCCGTCGATATCTGCGGATAACGGCGTGATTGAGATCCCGTATCAGGAAATTAATTTTCAGTTAATGGCGGATCTGGTGTGGCTTGAGCCGTACGGCGCATCCAATCCCTTCCCGGTTTTTAATCTGCGCGATGTGCCGGTGCGCGCCGTGAACGCCCTGAAGGGCGTTCATCTGAAGGCACTGACCGATCTCGATTTTCAGGAGATTATCGCATGGAACAGATACAGCGCATATGAAGAAAGCTTCAAACGGGGGAGGGTTTCGTTTCAGTGTACACCTGAACTCTCAACATACAATGGAAGAAAAAAAATCTGCCTTATTGTTAAGTCTCTTATATAGAGATGAAAGACGTCATCGGCATGCACGCGGATATTTATGCCCGGAATTGATGTATCTGCCCGAGTCTGGTATCTTTTCAGCTTCTCTCATTCCACAACGCGTACTCGTCGGGAAAAATTCTGATAGCACGCGGCAGCAGACCGTTTGCCCACGCCAGAAACAGACCGTAATTTGTCACCGGCAGCTTGCGCTCTTCGAACATATCCATGTGCGCAAGCATCTGCCTGCGGCTCTGCATGCAGCCCCCGCACATAATCGCAATATCGTATTTTGAGTAGTCGATCTCGGCAGATACCCCGTGTGCGAAATCGAAGGTCGCGTCCGATGCGACAATCTGCCTGAAAAGCCGCGGAATCTTGACGGTGCCTATGTCGTCGGGGGCGCGATGGTGTGCGCATGACTCAAATACAAGAACTCTCGCGCCAGCGCCGAGGGTGTCTAGGGCGCGGGTTCCCGAAAGGTAACGCCCGAGATCGCCCTTCTTGCGGGCGAAAAGAATTGAAAACGAGGTGAGATTCTGCTCCGGGTCGATGTCGGCAGCGGCCTTGCTGAAAGCCTGACTGTCGGTGATTACAAGCGCCGGGGGATTTCTGAGATTATGGTATGCCGCGAAGAGTTCCCGCTCCTTTACAACAAGCGCGGTCACATCCCTGTCAAGCGCGTCGCGAATGGTCTCAACCTGCGGAAGAATAAGGCGGCCCTTCGGCGCGGCAAGATCGACGGGAACCACAAGTACGATTGTGTCGCCCTCTTTGACGATTCCCTCGAGAGGGGTGATCTCACGGGGGGCCTGTGCAGCGCTTTTGGCCAGAAGCGATCTGAATTCGGAAATACCGCTGCGGGAGGTGTTATCGACGCGCACATGCGGCATCTTTGATAGAAAAGTATTCTTATTTTCGGCGGCGGGCTGATCAGAAAAGGTCGCTGCGCATACCAGGGGGATGTTCTTTCGATTGAAACGTTGTACGAAATCAGACTCAAAGCCGGTGATTTCGCGATTAAGAGGCGTCACCAGTACAATCAGGTCAGCCGTTCCGGCCTCTGCGAGTGCGCGACGGACGCGTTCTCTGCCCAGCTCGCTCTCATCGTCGATTCCCGCGGTATCGACAACTATAACAGGCCCAGCCTGGGCGAGCTCCATCTTCTTTGTGACCGGATCGGTCGTCGTTCCGCGGATCTCTGAAACTATGGAAATTTCTCGTTCGAAGACATTGTTCATAAGCGAGCTTTTGCCGCTGTTGGCTAAACCGGCAAAGACGATTCTAAGCGATTCGGCGTTGGGTGTGGTCATAAAGGCCTCGGGTATACTGCAGCATGTAAGATTGCCTGATATAGTAATTAAGTAAAATCTTATTCATAAAATCTTGTGCAATAAAAAGATTATAAAAATATCATGATTTTGATGCGCTTGCACAGCGTTCCGGGCGCGTGATTTCACCGATCTCTTCAGGTGTAAGACCGCTCAGTTCAGAAATCTGTTCAATAAAGGCTTGCCTTGTTTTCGGCGGATTTTTCTGATATTCTCGGAACAGCTCTTTGACCTTCGTATAACCGAGGCGGGGCACGAGGACATTGAGCATGACGGGTGATTCGTAGAGATTGCGCTCGATCCGTTGAACGTCAATAGTGACAAGCGGCAGAAAATTCTGCGCCAGAACCGCGGCTGCACGCTGCGCAAAATCAATCGACGAGAACAGAGCCTCTGCGGCAAAGGGCAGAAAGGCGTTCAGTTGAAGTCTGCCGGCGGCTGAATAGCGCGTGACAAGCTGCGCTCGCGATTCAGCGGCAAGTGCGAGGCCGTGTGAAAATTCTAAAAGTACCGGATTAGTCTTTGCCGCCATGATTGAAGAACCGTACTGCACTTCGGGGTGAATAAACTCTCCGCATAGTGAACTTGTATAAATGAGCATGTCGCCGGTGAATTTCTGCAGATTTACCGCCAGCGCGGTGACTGTGCCCGCCGCCTCGCAGTATTTGTCGTTGTTTGATATCTCATCGGGAAGATTCTGGCTTCGCGAGAGATTGAGCCCGGTGATCTCCCGCAGAAATTGCTCGGCCTTGAAGATATAATTGCGCGGTGCACCGAACGAGGTACCAATCGCGGTGCCCCCGAGCGCGACGCTCCGAAGGCGTTCGGTGACTTTTGCAATGCGCCAGCGATCGCGCTCTGTCGAACCGGCGTAGGAGCCGGTTAACTGCGAGAGAGTTATCGGAAGTGCGCTCTGCATTTCGGTGCGCCCGAGCATCAGAAGCGAGGGATGCTTCGCTTCAAGGGCGCATAGGGCGGACTGAAAGGCGATAACGGATTCTTCGAGGTGAGCAAATTTGCGTAATACGGTGATTGTGACGGCGGTGGTGAGGACGTCGTTGGTCGATTGAAAGCGGTTGATATCCTCAATCGGGTGAAAGCGGTTTTGTACGCCGGTACGCTTTTCGAATTTCTGCGAGGCAAGGGCGGCGATGACTTCGTTGATATTCATGTTGAGGCTTGTACCCGCGCCGCCCTGTTCGAGCGGCAGGGGAAAATTCTCTCTGACGAAATTTCCGTTTTCCTCGGTGTTGCTGGCGCTATCGGTACAAGTGCAGATTGTACTATCAATTGCACTCGGAGCGAATCGTGCAGATTGATCGTTCTGTGATGACGTTCGTGCTTCAGCAAGGGCGCTTGAATGTGCGATGACCGTATCGCATGAGGATAAAATATCCCCCAGCTCTTCTTCAGTATAGCGCGATTCGGTCGATTGAACAGCCAGTGCCGCGGTTTTTTTTACTTCTGCAAGCGCACGCACCAGCTCAGGCGGTGTCTCACCCCGGCCGAAATTTGCGAGTGCTTTTTTCGTCTCGTCGCCGTAGAGGATCATCGCAGCGAGCTCCCGATAGAGTAATCGATCTTCTTGCCGATGCTCGCAATACGGCCCGCAAGACAGGACTCACATTCGTGATACTCTTCATCGAGACAAATTTTACCGGGGTACAGCAGATACTTGTTCTTGTACTCGACGGCACCAATATTGGGCATTACCACATTCGCACCGGCACTCAGCATTTTCTCGCGTCCCATGTTATCGATCGAGCCGGCGGCGGTGGTTGCCGGCATGTGCGCACGCGGCAGCAGCATGCGCACGAGCGCGACGGCGCGCAGAGTCCGCTCAAGATCGGGTTTTGCCGTGCCGGCAAGAGGGGTATCGGGATGGGGGATAAACGGACCGATCCCCACCATGTCGCAGCCGATTTTCTGTGTGAGCAGAGCGTTGCTGCAGAGCGTCTCGTCGCTCTCGCCCGGAAGCCCCGTCATGAAGCCGGAACCCGTCTCAAAGCCGAGCGCCTTGATCGAGCGCAGTGCATCGAGCCTGCGTGAAAGCGACTCGCCGTTTTTCAGTTTTGCATAAAGATCGGGGTCGCTTGTCTCGAAGCGCAGAAGATAGCGGTCGGCGCCGGCCTCTTTGAGCCGGCGGTAGCTCTGATAGGAACGCACTCCCGCAGAGAGAGTGATGGCCGGTTCGTAGCGGCACTGCTTTTTAATATTTGTGACAATCGTTGCCAGCACATCGTCGGTAAAAAAGGGGTCTTCGCCCCCCTGAAGAACGAATGTGCGGTAGCCCTCGCCGAAGGCGCGCACGGCAGCGGCAATGATCTCATCAGGTGTCATACGATAGCGTGCGGCTCCCGCATTGCTTTTTCTGATGCCGCAGTAGGTACAGTCCATTGAACAAAAATTTGAGTACTCGATCAGTCCGCGCACGTAAACGCTGCTGCCGTGTTCCCTGCGGCAGCACTCATCGGCGAGCGACTTCAGTCTTTCGGGATCCTCGTGAAAAATACGCACGAGTTCATCCTGAGTGTATTGCGCCGCTGATGAACTCGCATTCGGCGGGAGCTCAGATGAAGTATTTGCAGTAATGATCTTGTCGGCTTTGTCGGTATCAATCACAGGTATATATCCCTCTCGCCGGCGCGGATGCGGGCGATGGCGTCAAGAGTGATTGCCCGAGTGTTTTCATGGTCGATAGAATGTGCAAGTTTATCGCATAACGCGCTTCCCCTGGCTTTGAGTTCGGGTGAAGCGTAATCTTCGAGATACTCTGTAAAAGTGAAAAGACCGTTCGGCTGGCAGAACTGGTGAATGAGGCCGGGTTTTGCAAGCTCCATGAAGTCTGCGCCGACGCGCCCTTTGCGGTAGCAGCCGGTACAGAACGAGGGGATATAGCCGCCGTCGACAAGTGAGGTGATCACCTCTTCGAGAGTGCGGTGATCGCCCAGCGTGAACTGCGCGCCGGCATCCCTGTCTTCGGCGTCGCTGTAGCCGCCGGGGCTGGTTCGCGAACCGCCGCTGATCTGACTGACTCCGTAATTGAACAGATGGTTGCGCATTTCGGCCGTTTCGCGGGTCGAAAGAATAATACCGGTGTAGGGCAGCGAAATGCGGATGACGCTGACGAGCTTGATGAACGAGTCGTCATCGACGGGTGAGGGGATATGGGTCGAGAGTTCCGCTCCCTCAGCGGGCTCGATACGAGGGACGCTGACAGTGTGCGGGCCTGCCCCGTAGGTCGACTCAAGGTGTGCGGCGTGGCGAAGCATCGCAAGAGCTTCAAACTTGTAATCCCCCAGCCCGAAAAGAGCACCGATGCCGACATCGCCGAGCCCGGCCTGCATCGCTCGGTCCATTACCTCGAGGCGCCAGCGATAGTCGCGCTTTATGCCCGAGGGGTGAACTTTTTCGTAGAGAATTTCATCGTAGGTCTCCTGAAAGCAGATGTAGGTGCCGAGCTTTTCGGCTTTCAGTTTGGCAAAATCTTCGACAGACAGCGGCGCGATTTCGACGTTGATGCGGCGTATCGACCCTCTGCCGCTTTTAACTTTGTATACTTCTCGCATGCACTCGATGTAGTAGTCGGCGCCGTATTTTTTCGTCTCACCGCCGATGAGAAGCACACGCTTGTGCCCCATGTCGACCAGCTTTTTCGCTTCTGCCGCCACCTGCGGCGGGGTAAGGCTCACGCGCGGAATGCTTTTGTTGTCTATTCTAAAACTGCAGTAGAGACAGTTATTCGAGCATTCGTTCGAGGTGTAGATCGGCGCGAACAGCACGAGGCGTCTGCCGTAGATGAGATCCTTAATTTCTGATGCGGCGCGTTTAATTTTACCCAGACCCGTGCGATCGGTGACGCTCAGAAGTTTTGCCGCCTCTTCGACAGAGATTCCCTTAAGCTGCATCGCATGCGAAAGTATTGTGTCGAGCTCTGCCGTGTCAGGGGCGGTGCCCTGTGCGAGTTCGTGCAGGTATTCGCGGTCAATTATCAAATCGTTTGTCTTTTTCATCAAGATCCTCCCGGTATCTGGTGAGAACAGACTTCGCTTCGATACCCGTGAGTTTTCCGATTTTTCCGGTAAGGGCGCCGATCTCGTCGGTGTCGCCCTCGACGATGATGGTGATGATCTGGATGCCGCGATCCCGCTTGGGGATACCGAGACGCCCGATAATTATACCGGCGTGAGTGTGAAGAATTGTATTGAGCGCGCCGACCTGATTGCCGTCCGTTACGACGATAGCGACAGCGCCAATCCTCTTTTCCATCAGTCATCCTCTGGATCAGAAAAACATGAGTACCTCGAAGCGGATAAATCCGGTTCTCAGTGGTAAAAAGCCTCAGCAGAGCCAGGGCGGCTCCTCAGATTCTTTCATACCAATGTACTATCTGTTTAGAATCCGTCAAGCTTTTGTAGTGATATTAGTCACAAATAAAGAGGGAAATTAATTATGTGAATATCGGGGCGGAAAATGGGCATGCCACTTTAGGTGATATTGCGGATGGATTTTGAGGCGGGGGAATTCTGGGCGGCTGTGCGGGGGGGGGGATTGGTTATTCCCGCAAGCGGAGTGTTCGGGGTTTTGCCCAAATTAATGTAAACACTAGTGTGGTATTGATCATTTCTTTTCGAAATTCGTAGTGTTCTAACATATAACTATGTCTCAAGATTATCCAACTTACGGCTGCATCCCCGGATTTTGAACAAAATCGGTAGTGCAGAAACGCCATCGTCACAAAAAAAGACACACTAATCTTCCAGACTTTCCTCATATCCAAAACCTGCTCATACTCCTCATCGGTATAGGTAATGGTAACAAGATGCCACTCAGCTGCCTGAGGCTGATAGGTTACCGAACACTCTCTGTATTCCAAGCGCGAAGTGTAGCGCTTGGAAAAGCGCGCGATCAATCGCTTTATCAGCACGGTTATTGGAATGTTCATCCTGTAAGCGGTTAGTTCAAGCAGATCAAAGATTTCCTGATTGATATTCAGCGATGTGGTATGCATAGATCCTCCCGGGTGAGAAGTTTCCTCACATATTATAACGTTTGAATATCACAGAACTGCTGAACTTTTTTAGAATTTCGGATTTTACGTCACGCCCGAATCGGAGAGGGGAAAGACTGTGCGATAACTGAGAGTGAGAAAGTATGCGGGGGGATAACGGATAATATCAGTGTGTAATCGAGATACGGCCCGCTGCTGCGAGCCGTACCGGCCGATCTTACGAGAGGAATGTGATGTCTTTTTTAGTAATCATTGTGTAGATGTCATAGAGCCAGCCGATACCGAAGATGCCGCCTGTTACGATCCAGACCACTCCGGGGATAAGTTTTCCGCGCAATACACGATTCACACCCATTACAATGGGGTCGCACAGAATGGTAAGAATGAGCTTAACATTTGGATCCAGCTGATCGATTGCTGTTGGTGTTGCCATACGGTATGCCTCCGAAAATAGAATTACAGCCGCTTTGCGGCCGCTTATACCATAGAGTCACCGCGGAAAACAATGGAAGGAGAGTTGAATATGAACCCTATCATTTAATTATAAGTAACTACTTTTCAGAATTTTTGTCAATTATAAATTGCATGCTTCGGGAAATAAGAGCGCTCAGCCCGGCAGGGCTTTTGAAATAGTAAGAATTGAAATCATCGCCGACAAATCCCCCGTAATGGTTGTCGAAATTTCTGTCCCGACGACATCAGTTGAACTTTGGCATTTAGAAATACTTCCCCCGTCGCAGTAACCGAACATACCGCCAATATTTGCACCGCTTTCGCCGACAGAACCGCTGCTGCCGCAGTTCTGAAAGCCATCCCTATTTCTCTTAATCGCCATCTCGGGCCTGGTCTCTCTGTTGATCTGCCTCGTATCGTCCTGGTCAGTTCGATGTAACAATGAATCACATTTCTGTTGGTTAAAATTGAATAGTAGTTTCCCTGTTTACACCCCGCTGCAGAAAGTGTCAGCAGAGCAAACGCTTTCACCTGTATAAATTTATATAAATGCTGACGTTTACCGGAAACGTGTTTTCAGCTCATGCAGATAGGTTCGCCCGACGGTAATGCGAGTATTTGAGGGCCATTTCAGAACAGCATCGCAGCTCCATCGGTCGCGGTTCTCGATTCTTTCGAGGCAGTTGAGATTGATTATATAAGAGCGGTTTATACGCAAGAAGAAGGGGGGAAGCCGCAGCTCAAGATCTTTGAGCATAACCTTCGACTCGCAGCTTTGATCTCGCAGATATATCCGGCAGTGTTTGCCGTCGGCGGCAAGATAGCAGATATCGCGGTAGTGAATAATTTCCCGGCCAGACGTAGTCTTTACTGAGATACCGCTTTCAGCGGGCGGGACAATCTTCATTACGGCAAAGAAGCGATCGATGCGCTGCGAGAGCTCGTCGATGTTGAAGGGCTTTATCAGGTAGTCGTTTGCACCCGCCGCATAGGCGTGGCGCACGTCATCAATCTGCGAGAGGGCACTGGTGACGATAACAGGAAGATCCTCCGCGGGGCGGCTTTTGCGGATGCGCCGCAGAACCTCAAATCCGGAGATCCCCGGCATCATAAGGTCGAGCAGAACCATATTGATCCGCCGGTTTTTGTCGAGAATTTCCAGCGCCGCCGAGCCGCTTGCGGCGGACAGGACAGGATACTCTTTGATGGCAAAAAACCCGCTGAGTACTTTAATTGAAACATCATCGTCATCCACGATCAGCACAAGGGGCGCCTCTCCCGATTTCCCGGTGAGAGAGGATGCTGGCGGGGCAGTGATATCGGACTCAGGGAGGTTCTCATCAGTCAATCCGCCGGGGGTTTCACCCCGCGATATAGAGGCGGATATTTCAGACGCAGAGGCTTTGCGGATAGTGAAGGTGACCTCTGTTCCCTTGCCCTTTTGCGATGTAAGTTCGATAGTGCCGCCGTGAAGCTCGACAAGTCTGCGCGAAATCGAGAGTCCCAGCCCTGTCCCCGGATACTTTCTCGAGTGCGAAGAATCACCCTGAACGAAGGGTTCGAAAATCTGGCCGATTTTCGCCTCGTCCACTCCGGTGCCGGTGTCGCTGACGGTGACCGCGATAGTGCCGCCGGCCCTCTCTTCGGCTAAGATTTCGATGACACCGAATTCTGTGAACTTGATTGCGTTGCTGACGAGGTTGAGCAGAATCTGACGCAGACGCTCTTCGTCGGCGTAGAGAAGGGGAAGTTCCGGGGATACGCTGTTGCGCAGCTCTATCGCGCGGCCTTCGGTGAAAGAGGCCAGAAGTGTAAAGACAAATGATACGTGATCCCGCAACGGAAGAGCGGTGAGAGCAAGATTGTTCTGTGCCCGCTCGTCACTCATCTTTGAGTAGTCGAGCAGGTCGTTGATCTGAGAGAGCAGCCTTCGTGCGCTGCTCGATATGATCTTCAGGTTCTCGCGCCCATCGTCGCCGGTGAGAGGCCGACGGTTTTTCAGCATGACCTCTGAGATTCCGACGATACCGTGAAGCGGGGTCCGCAGCTCATGCGATGTTGTCGCGAGAAATTCGTTTTTCATTCTGTCCGCATGTTCGAGCGCGGTGATAGATGCGGCCTGGGCTTCGATGCGTTCCCTTTCGAGAGTGCGGATTTTGCGGTTGATCATGAACGCGAGAATGATGCCCTCTGCGACGAGCGCCCCCTTGCGGAGGTGCTCGGTGAAAAGATTGTACGGCACGATATCGAAGCGCAGAAGAATCGATACCGAAGCCGTCGCGGCGAAGACCAGAATAAAGAGGACGTAAAATAAGGTGGAGCTTCCCCCCGTAAAAAAACAGAGAAGTGAAATCGTTATAAAAAATAAGACAAACAAAAGCAGCATTATAAAAAAGAGGCTCCAGGTGAAGACACGGGGAAAGAAAAAAGACCCGATCGGAAAAAGTAATGACATCGCGATTATGCAGTAAAAGAAGTATCGCGCGCGGGGATAAAATCTGTCTGAGTTAAGTATCGGACGGGTGAACAGCGCGATGAAAATAGTGATGAGAGAGGCGCTGGCGATAATCAGTAAATTGGCGGTCTTGCCGGTAAGCGCGAGGTTCCACGCGGCGGTGCCGTCGTTGAAGGCCTGAAAAAAAAGCTGAAGAATAATAAACAGAGAGAAATATATATAGTAGTGCTCACGCACCGCGGCGAACATCAGCAGGTAGTAAAAAACCATCGCCCCCATGAACCCGAGAAAAATGCCGAAGTAAAGATTTTCGGTAAAGATCTCTCTGATCATCGATCGATATGAAAGAACCTGCAGGGGCAGAATGACAATCCCCTCCGTCCTGATGCGCAGATAGACCGTCGCGGTGCCGCCTGCCTCGGGGTGCAGTCTGAAGAGAAAAAGACGGTGGGGAATATCGCGCGTTTCGCGGGGGCTTTCGATTCCCGTTTCGACGCATCTGAAGGCCCCGCCTTTGTCGTCAATGTAGGCGGTGATCGACGAGACGAAGGGCCAGCGGTATTTGAGGACCCATTCATCTTCAGAGAGAAGATAGGCGAAATGGATTCTGAATCTCACCCACCATGCCGATCTGCTGAATCCGTAGTTCGGTATCATCCTGTCGACCGCATTGAAGCGGCGTGAGTAATTGGGCGAGAGGATCTGCGAAAAGGTAAGATTGCCGCTTCTATCTTCGAAGATCTCCATCTTTGTGCCGATTGTGTAACTGTCTTCACCCGCGACGATCAGCGCAGGTGATGCAGGAGTTCCGCCCTGCGCGTACAGAGCCGGTGCAGTGAATATTGAGAACAGCAATAGAATGCCCGGGCAGCACAAAAAAATCATCTTTACGGCCGAAACCAATTTATGCGCCATTCCGCCTCCTCTTATGCTGCCCGGTGATCTCCCGTTTTGAGAATAAGTGTCACTCATTCCTTTTTTATCTGTCAAAATAAAAAAAAAGAAAAATAATGTGCAATTCGTTCTCCTGCTGCCGCAGTTCATTCTAACGGGGCTTGTATTTCTTCACTAAGTAGTCATAATTGGTTCCGTTTACCACTGATACTGCAACTACAACACTACGGAGCGATCATGAAAAAGAGGCTTATACTGCTGCTTGCGTTGGCATGCACCGTCACTTCGTGCAAACAGGCCGACTACTATGAGCTTCTTGCGAAACGCAATTTCAAAAGCTTTTCTCTCAGCCATGAGCTTAACACCTTTCTGACGGTCGACGCCGACCGGCAGAAAACCGGCGAATACTCCTACCGTATTATTTTACCGCATGACACCGGCGAGGAAATCCTTTCGCAGATCGTGCCGACATTCGAATTCGACGGCTACGCGCTGTTCGCCGACGGAAAGCGGCAGACGAGCGGGGTATCGAAGCCGGATTTCACGAAAAACCGCGGTTCGCGCGTCTACACCCTCTATTCGTACGACGGCAAAAGTGATGATTACACCATCACGGTGAGCCCGGCAAATGTGTGGTTCGAAAGTGTAAGATTTCTAGTATCAGAAAACAGTGTGCTTGTTTCGGCAGGGCTGGGGGATATCGTATGCGAAATCAGCGAGGGCAGCAATGCCTTCTGGTTTGCCCCGCCTCAGTCGCTTCCGCTTGATTCCCTGAAACCCGCATTTTCAACACAGGGTGACGGCTCCGAGTATTTTCTTTTATCGGGGGGAAGCCTTGACGAACCGGTCTCGTTCGAGAAACCGCAGATCTGCCGTTTGCGTGCGACCACACCGGGCGATGAGTATTACATAGACTACCAGGTCGGCGCCTGCCGCCTCAATGCGCTTCGTTTCAACGGAAAGGATAACGGCTTCGGCAAAAGCAATAATTTCTCTGTAATAAACATGAGCACCGAGAGCCTGATGATAGAGCTGCCCGAAGAAAGTGATCTTGCGTCGCTTGTCGCCGATTTTGATTTCAGCGGCGGCTGGATAAAAGTGAACGGCGTCGACGCGGGTGCAGGCGAAGCCCCGCTCAATTTCGGCAGCGAGGCCTCGATTGTGGTCGGCGCGGATAACTCCACAGTGACAAAGGCCTACACTTTGACGATTAAACTGGTGAAGAATCCCGTTCCCGATTCGCCGTCAGGTGGCGATACCGGTGACGATCCTGTTCCCGATTCGCCGTCGGGTGGCGATACCGGCGACGATCCCGTTCCCGATTCGCCGTCGGATGGCGATGACGATGAGCCGGATTCCCCCGGTGATAATCCCTCGGCGACCTTTGCCGTACTCTATGACGCGAACGGCGCATCCGGCACCGTGCCCGGCGGCGGAAGCTATACCGAAGGTGCCGCTCTCACAATACAGGGAGGTTCGGCGCTTTCGCTTGACGGCTACACCTTCTGCGGCTGGAACACGAGCGCCGACGGCAGCGGCAATATCTATGCGGCGGGCTTATCGATCACCATGCCCGCACAAAATCTCACCCTCTACGCGATCTGGAAGAAAAATCTCTCTGTCACCTATAACGGCAATCTCAACGACGGCGGCACCGCCCCCGTCGATATGCAGATCTATTTTGCGGGCGGCACCATCATCGTAAAGGCTGCCTCGGATCTGTCTAAAACCGGCCGCAGTTTCGACGGCTGGTGCACCATGTCCGACGGCAGCGGCACAAGGTACGCCCCCGGCGCGAGCTTCACCATCGGTGCTGCTGACGTGAAGCTCTACGCGCTGTGGGCGGTCAATACCTACACGGTCACTTTCGATTCGGGGGGGGGAAGCTCCGTCGCCCCGCAAATCGTCGCCTATGGCGCAACCCTCAGCACGCCCTCCGCACCAACACGAACCGGCTACACCTTCGCGGAATGGTATCGCGATGCCGCTTTGACAAACGCCTGGAATTTCTCAACCAACACCATTGCCGGCGCAACGACGCTCTACGCAAAATGGAATGAGATTCCTGTGACGAATATCTCGTTCACTCTTGGCGGAAGCGCATCAAGCTCCTATCAAACGTACAGAGGATTCAATTCTGTAGTGCTGAGTGCCGTCGTCACCCCCGCCGATGCCCTTGACAAGACGCTCACGTGGACACTGGAGAGCGGCTCAGGCGTAACGCTGAGCGGCAGCGGCAATGACACGCGGACCCTCGCCTTTCCCGGCGCTGCGGGGAATACTACGGCAACTATCAGGGTGACGAACACGCGTTCAACCCGCACTGCTGTCTATACAGTGTCTGTTAACGCATTTTATGAGATATTGGGGGTCGATGGGCTTAATGCGATACGCGATAATCTCTGTGGGCATTACAAACTTACCTCGGACATCACCATTCCTGCAGGCACTAACTGGACACCGATCGGAAGGTCTGATACGGTAACTTCAGCGAATACGAGCGCTTTTTCAGGAGTTCTCGACGGCGCCGGACAAAAGATCATCGGTATGAGCTGTTCGGGGTCGGGCTCCTACTGGGGGCTTATCGGTATCAATAAGGGCACGGTGAAGAATCTGCATATGACTTCAGTCAATCTCTCCGTTGATGGTTATTCGGGCTCGCTTGTCGGATTGAACACAGAGAACGGTATCATCGAATACTGCTCATCCACGGGTACGGTAACCGGCACGACGGATGTCGGAGGACTTGTCGGCAGTAACGAGGGCAGCGGCATTGTCAGATATTGTTATTCGGGCTGTTCGGTTACGGTAACAAGCAATAGCTCTTCCTATTCAGCCGGCGGCCTGATCGGTAACTGCTGGGCGGGAACGGTAAACGACTGCTACGCAACCGGTTCAGTGACAGGACCCGGGGCATCGGCTGAAACGATGATCGGAGGTTTTACAGGACAGGCACACAGCGGTACGATCTCTTATTGCTACTCAACAGGTGCGGTAAGTAATAGTACCAAAAAAGGCGGCTTTTCGGGCTCTACAGGGGCAACCTTCACAAGTTGTTATTTCAATAATTCGGTGAACGCAATCGGCTCGGGCGGCGGCAACGGTCTCAGCCAGACACAAATGCAGTCGCTCGGCAATTTCAGCGGCTATAGCGCTTCAGTCTGGGCGCAGGCAGCCGGAACTAACAGCGGTTATCCTCACCTTATAGATAATCAACCCTGAAACAGGCTAATAAGATCTGCACACAATCTGTATGAAAGAATAAAAAACCACCCGCATCCGCGGGTGGTTTTTTATTCTTTTCTTCATCTGAATCACTTTCATTTAACTGCGCCGCCGAGGCGGTTCCTGCGCCGGCAGCCTCGCGCTCCTGAAATAGCCGGGAGGCCGGCCGGCGTATCCCCCCGCAAAGATTACTGCGCCGCTGCGGCCTGTTTCTTCTTCGCCAGTACACCCGGTACGACGATGAGCGCCGCGCCGATTGCAAGAAGCGCGATGCCGATGAGCGGCCGGTAGATGACCCATGCCACGGCGATCGTGATGAACGAAAGGCCGAAGCCGATCAGAAAAGAGGCTACGCCCAGTAATCCCCCCGAAATCGTGCCGAGAATCGGCAGAAACGAGAGCGCTGATGAGAGCGGCTTCATGATCAGCCCGAGGCCGAACACCATCATGATCAGGCCGATGATACGGACGATCCAGGTGAGGGTCTTGCGCTCGGTGACGGCTGCCGCGAACATCTGCTGCGAGCTCATGATATCGTTCTTGAGAAGGTCGATGGTCGTATTCTTGGTCGAGTAGGGCGCGAACGAAGAGCCCTGCTGTTTGGCAACGATGGTGACGGGGCCGGGCTGGGCCGCTTTGAACGAGACACGCACGTCGCCCACCTGCGGTGCCGCCGGATTCTGGGCGATAAAGATGAACCCGCCCTGCGCCTTATGCGTGCCGTTCATCACGGCAGCGGCGTTCGCGAGATCGCCGTCGGCAAGGGCGATGAGTGTGCCGATCTGCGCGATCTGGTCGGCGTTAAGGGCAAAGGCGCCGAGGGTGACGTTAGTTGCCTGATAGCTCGCGTTCTGGTAGGGCATCGACGCGGGGTTCTGGTGGCCGTCACTGATCTTGAATTTGGACGAGTCCGAAAGCGAGGTGCTCCAGTCCTTTTTGTAGTTGTAGGTCGTCACCGTTTCGGTGCCGCCGCCGACCTTGTCCTTGGTCTCTGACTTGGATTCTTCGACCCACTGGAACATCTCGACAGTGCGCTCGAGGCGCGCTGCGACGAGTGAGAGGCCGAAGTCATTGTCGGTGAGGGTGTCGGCGGTCAGCGCGTTTCCCGAAACACAGACAAGCGCCCCCTCTTTTGCCGCGTCCACGCTGTCGGCGCTTGCCTCTACCACGATTTTCTGCCCCTCGGCAAGACCCTTGAGCCGCTTGACCTCGGAACCTTCGTTCAGAAAGAGCACAGGGAATGCGGCGATAAAGAGCACAAAACCCAGAATCGCCCCGCCGGCCGAGTTGGCCATCTTCTGTCCGAAACCCTGCCGGGTTACTTCGGTGTATTGATTGACTGCCATAAAATGCCTCGTTAATAATATAAATTTTGCTGCCAGAATAAAGTATCCCGAAATCGGTAAAAATCACTCTTTTGTAAAGAAGATTTTGAAGAGATCAACCCTCATCACTCTTTGAACTCATCCGAGGTGGCGTCAATCGCCTCATGCGATTCAACGAAAGCGGCAACGACGTCAGGGTCAAAATGCGTTCCCCCCTCAGAGGTGATTATCTCAAGACTCCGGTCGTGCGAAAAAGCCGGTTTGTAGCATCGTTTCGACCGTAGAGCATCGTAGACGTCGGCAACAGCCATGATCCTGGCGCTTAAGGGTATTTTTTCACCGGCAAGGCCGTCAGGGTAGCCGCTGCCGTCCCAGCGTTCATGGTGAAAGCGCGAGATATCGATTCCCATATTGACAAAGGAGTTGTTCGGGTATTTCTTGCTCACCTGTCTGAGTGTTTCGGAGCCCAGGGTGGTGTGCGTTTTCATTATTTCGAATTCGTCGGGAGTGTGTTTTCCCGGCTTGAGCAGAATACTGTCGGGTATTGCAACTTTGCCGATGTCGTGCAGAGGGCTTGCGTGAAACAGCTCTTTTATGAAAGCTGCCCCGATTTCCTTTTTGTATTTTGTATTCTTTGCCATCTGGCGGCAGATATGTCTGCAGTAGTTCTGAACGCGTTCAAGGTGTTTTCCAGTATCCTCGTCGCGAGACTCGGCGAGTTCGGCAAGTGCGAAGATGGTTGCCATCTGCGATTCGGAGATCTCCTTGACCTGCGAAAGGACGAGATCTTCGAGGCGGCTGTTGTAATTTTCGAGACTGCGTTGAAGAAGATGAAGATTTAAATGAGTATCAACCCGTGCCAGCACTTCCTCATATTTAAATGGCTTGGTTATGTAGTCGACCCCGCCGGCCGAAAAGGCCTTCATCTTGTCCTCTGTATCGCTGAGTGCGCTGATGAAAATCACGGGAATATGCCACAGCTGAGTGTTTTTCTTGATGAGCGCGCACACCTCATATCCGTTCATGACCGGCATGTTGATGTCGAGAAGAAAAAGATCGGGCGGTTCGATTTGCGCTCCGTCAAGGGCCTGTTTGCCGCCGGATGCGGGGCGGACTCGGTATCCTTTCTGTTTTAGAATTCCGCTCAGAACCTGCAGATTAGCGGGCTCATCATCTACTATCATTATGTTCGGTGCATTATTTTTTGTAAGAATTGATTCCATTAGTTTTTCCCCTTTTCAATATTTAGAATTATCTCTTCATAACGGTAATTACAGGTTAAATTCCGCAAAACACGGGCGCAATGCTCAGAATGTTTTTCCACTTCGTCAATTAACTCCATCAGGCAGTCCTGATCCAGCTTCTGGGCCGCATCGCAGAGCCGTGCAACAAGATCTTCAGGTAAGACCGCAATCTCATCGCATTCAATATCGGCTGAAATATCAGGTTCTTCCGCGTGATCATCATTAACATATATGTAACGGACACCTAAAAAAACTGAGAGAGTATCAAAGATCTCGTTTATTTTGAATGGTTTTCTGATGTATTCGTCAACGCCGAGATGCAGAATCTCAACCTGATTCTCGGTAAACGCCGATGCGGTGACTGCGATGATCGGAACATGGAATACCGATTTCAATGACCCCAGCTTTTTAACCGCCTCAGAGCGGTTGGAACCCGGAATGCGCACATCCAGGAAAATCAAATCGGGCGGCTGCGCGCTGTACAGGTCAAGTGCCTCAGCTGCGCCGGATGCCTCATCGACGGTAAATCCGGTTGAACGCAAAAGTTCTGCAAGGAGCATGCGGTTGGCCGGTTCATCATCAACGACAAGAATTCGTATTTTTCTAAACTCATCCTCGATGCCGATAATCTCCCTGCCGAAGATTGTTTCCTTCTGCCCGGATGCGCTTTGCTCGACGAAATCAATCTCAAAGTGAAAACAGCACCCTCTGCCCTGTGTGCTTGTGACAGCGATTTCACCCCCCATCAGTTTTGCGAACTGCCTGCTGATAGCGAGGCCCAGTCCGGATCCCCCTTTTCTGATGCCGAGTTCAGTCTGCTCAAACGTGCTGAACAGCTTTCTCATTTCTGATTCAGATATTCCGGGACCGGTATCCTCTATCTCGGCGATCAGGCGCGATGTGCCTGCGCCGCCCTTTTCGCTGCGGACACGCACCGTTATCGAACCCTCATCAGTAAATTTCACCGAGTTGCCTGCCAGATTTATAAAAATCTGGCGCAATTTTGCGCCGTCGGTTTCTATGTAGCGGGGAAGCCCGCTGTCAATTTGCATTATGAAAGAGAGATGCTTCTCATCGACGCGGTAACGGAATATCTTTTCAAGATCATCAAGAAAACCTCTGAGATCAAAGAGGTTGACGTTAAGAACTGCACGACCGGATTCAATTTTGGATATCTCAAGTATGTCGTTAATCAGGTCAAGAAGGTGTTCTCCTGATTTTATTATGATATTCAGCCACTCTCTCTTTTGGGCCGGCAGAGTAGTGTCTCTGACCATCAGTTGAGAGAAGCCGAGAATCGCGTTGAGGGGGGTCCTTATTTCATGGGACATGCTCGATAGAAAGACGGTCTTTGCCCTGTTCGCGGCCTCCGCCTCCTCTTTCGCACTGATAAGATTTTTTTCTGATTCATTGAGCTCGCTGGTTCTCTCGCGAACCAGCTCCTCAAGATGATCCCTGTAGCGGAGAAGTTCCGCATCCCCGCGCTTTCTTTCAGAGATATCCCTGAAGTACCAGACTCTTCCATAGTGCTTTCCGTCAGGGCCGATCATCGGTGAGGAATACCGTTCAAACACTCTTCCGTCGGTAAGATTAATTTCGTAGTGGCTGATCTCGTTCTGATGGTCCTTCAGATACCGCAATTTCTCGAGAAACTGTTCTTTTTTGTCGACAAGTTCAAGAATGGCTGCGGTGACGTTTTTATTCGAACCGGTGCTCAGGATTTTTTCGCTGATTCCCCACATTTCGGCGAATCGCCTGTTGTGAGAGATTATCGTACCGGATTCGTCAACAACGAGTATGCCGTCGATTGAGGCTTGAAGCTGGGTGGAAAGAATGATGTTCTGAAATAGAATCTCCTGTTCAGCTTTTTTTCTATCGGTAATATCGCGATTCGATCCCCTGACACCCATCGACTGGCCGTCCTCGCCGATTATGGACTGACAGGTGTGGCCGATCCATCGGACATTTCCATCGGCGTGAATGATACGGAAAACGATATCACCTGTTCTGGTTATATCCTGCTCCTCAATCACGTGCCTGATGTAATGATCCTTGTCTTCGGGATGGATTATCCGATCCATGATCGAAGGGTCTTTCAAAAATTCTGATGCGTAGTGGCCGGTAATCCGGAAACATGAGGGAGAGCAGTAGATATAACGGCCGTCTATTCCCTCCCAGAACTCCCAGTCATAGGTGTTATTGGCGACAATACGGTGTTTTCTGTCGCTTTCCCGAAGAGCCGATTCGCCGTGTTTGCGTATTGAGATATCACGGACGATTCCCCACATTCTTGACGGGGATCCCGTTTCGTCTCTGAAAAGGTAGGTACGCAGTTCGACCGGTATAACGGTCCCATCTTTTTTTATGTATTCTTTTTCGTACACTTCTGAATATCCCCTTCGCAGAACCTGCTCGTCGACTATCCACTGTTCAAACGTATGCCACCGTTCAGGGGTGAGCTCCATGTAGGTCTTGGTGAGAAGTTCGTCAAACTCGTACCCGACAAGTTCAGAAAAGGCAAAATTGAATTCTTTTAAGTAACCCTCCATGTCGACCATGACGAAGGCATCCATCATGCAGTTATAGAGGGCACTGTATTTCCGGTTGGATTCCTGCAGAGCTTCTTCGGTTCGTTTGCGGTTCTCAATCTCGTTTTCGAGCTCCTTCACTTTTTTTTCAAGCTTTCTGAAAAGCACCTCGTTATACTCTTTCATAACAAGACTTTCGTCAGCGGGGGGATGCGTACGGCCGCTTTCGTGCCCGATGAGAAGCTCTTTGACAAGCTGCAGAATCACTGCCGGAAGCTGCGGCTTAATGACAAAACGGTCGGCGCCGAGGCTTAAGGCAAACTCTTCGTCTTTCTGGTCGGTATAGGTGGCGGTGTAGAAGACAAAAGGAATTGATGCGAGCGAGGGGTCTTTTTTCCACTGCCGGCACAGCTCGAATCCATCCATGACCGGCATGAGTATATCGCTTATGATCAGATCGGGAGGGTTCTGTTTTCCTCTTTCCAAAGCCTCACTGCCGTTTTTTGCGGTATCAACCATATAGCCCTGCGCACCGAGTATCTTTTCAAGGATATATATGTTCTGTTCATTGTCATCGACGACCAGAATATGAATCATAGAGTGCTCCAATTCAGAAAATCGGGGGATGACCCGGTCATAATCCCCGGGTTTGTTTATATTGCTGACAAATATTCTTTAGTGCGGCAGCGCGTATACCGGCATAATAACGGTGAAAGTGCTTCCTTTCCCCCTCTCGCTTTCTGCGGATACGGATCCGCCCATCATCTCAAGAAGTCGTTTGCAGATCGACAATCCCAGTCCGGTTCCCTCGTAGAGCCGTGCGAGACCGGTGTTGACCTGCCGGAAGGGCACAAAAATTTTTTCCATATCCTCAAGCGCGATGCCGATACCCGTATCAACTATCTTCATTATAACTGTATTCTCTTCGAGATAGCAGTTCAGATAAACAAACCCTTGTTCAGTGAACTTTATCGCATTACTCAGCAGATTGAGCAGAATCTGTTCTGTTCTGCGCCTGTCCCCGGATACAGTAATTTTCTGTTCAGATAGGTGTAATCTTAGTTCAATCCCCTTTTTTCCAGCAAGCGGGCGGAGTATCTTCATCACGTTTTCTATACTTTCGTACAGATCAAACGGCGAGTTTGAGAGGCTCATCTGGCCGGCTTCGATTTTGGAAATATCAAGCACATCATTGATCAGAGACAACAGATGCTCCGAGCTTTTTGTCAGCATTCCCAATTGCTTTTTCTGCTCTTCATTCAGGGGCCCCGCCAGCTCCTGGCCGAGGATGCCCGAGAAGCCGATGATAGAGTTCAACGGAGTGCGAAGTTCGTGCGACATCGTGGCGAGAAAAGCCGACTTCAAACGGTCGGCTGACTCGGCGCGCTCTCTGGCGATTTCAAGCTGAGCGGTCCGCTCCGCGACTCTGTTCTCGAGGTCCTGATTCAGATTATTGATCAGCTTCTGTGCGCTTAGAATTTTCTTCATATCATCTTCGATTATGTCCGCCATTTTGTTGAACTGTACGGCAAGTTCGTCTATTTCATCCTGTGATTGGTTATTGACCCGGATGCTGAAGCTTCCCTTTGTATAACTTGACAGTGCTCCGCTGAGCCGTTTAATCGGCAAAATGATCATACGTCCAAGCGCAAAAAAGAGGGGAAAGAAAATGACCGGGATGATAATCGAATAATGGATGATAATCTGAATAATATTGCCGGCCATTTTTTCTCTGATCAGCTTGTCCGATGAGTAGATATCAACGCTGCCGGCCGGTTCGCCTTCAAGCGGATCTTCTTTTTTACAGGAGAATCTGGAATTCCTGATTTCTTCAGAAAGGAGGTTAATCCCGTTCTGGATAAAATACAGGTGCCCGCCCTCGCGGAATATATAATAGTTATCACCGGCAGGCAGTGTGCGGACGGCGATACCCGCGATATTTTCGTTCAGCATTTCCGCGGTAAGTAATTTTTCCAGCTGAGTGCGGTCAATACTCCACAATGGGTATGCCAGCGAGATGGCCAGCGATTCGCAGCGATTGTCGATTACGGCTCTGAGTTCATTTTTACAATTTTCCCATTCTGTCAGGAAAAAAACGGTAAATGAAAAGAACAATCCGACGATGATTGATACGAAAAACAGTATCATCATCTTGATTGAGAGGCCATGCCGGTTACGCAGATTATCCAGTAACGCAAAGTGGCTCAATTCCTATTCCTCAGTTATATATTTTTTATAGAGTGTTTCATATTTTTCCCTTTTGACCTCATCCAGCGAGCGCTGCCATTTCGCGATTACCTCATCGGGTATCTCTTTTGAGAATCCCATGTACAAAGCGGATTCAAAAAGTCTGATTCCGCTTTTTCTTACCATGCTGATATCGATCTTCTGATCCCTCGCGTATGCCCCGATTACAAGCTCTCCAAAGGGGGCGGCCTGAACCCGGCCGGCAGCGAGCATTTCGAGGCATTGCGACTGCTGCCGTACGCGGACTAAATTGGTAAATCCCCGCTTCGTGAAGAATTCATCAGATGAGTCATTTGTAACCACGGCGATATGTTTCAGCGTTCTTAAGTCATCAAGAGTGTTGGCGGCGTGAGGTGAACTTTTGAGATGGTAGATATAGACCCCGTTGGTAATTATCGGCCCGACCCATTTCATGGTACTCTCCCGATCGGGAGTTCGCTGAACATGAAAAAGCGCCGTATTTCTCCCGTTCTGAACCATATAGAGACCGCGTGTAAATGGAACCAGTTTAATCTCGGGAGTCATATCCATTTTCATCATGACTGCAGTGATCATATCGTAAGCCAGCCCCCGTACTTCGCCGCTTTCCTGCCAGGTAAAAGGCTTCAGTTCGTGTGAAAAAACAGTAATACTCTGCGCAGCACATCTGCAGGGACTGAAAGCGGCAATCAGTATGAAGAGCAGAAAAAGGCGGCTCTTAATCATTGTTTTCTCCAAAATACCAAAATACTCCGCGGGCAGGGAGAGAGTGAGACAGTGTAATTTGTTCAGACGATTTCCTTCTGTGACGACCCGTCAAAAAGATATTTTTCTATTTGTATGCTGAAAGTCTGTGGATTGATAGGTTTTTCGATGTATCCGTTACACCCTGCGTCCAGGGCCTTTTCGCGGTCACCGGCCATCGCGTACGAGGTAAGGGCGATGATCGGAACTTTCGCCAGAGTTGCGTTTTTTCTGAGCTCCCGCGCGACGGCATATCCGTCCATCACGGGAAGCTGTATGTCGAGCAGAATCAGCGCCGTATCCATTTTGGTGGCAAGATCAATTCCCTCGACGCCGTCATGCGCCCGTGTCACCCGGTAGCCTTTTGAGTTCAAAATAAAATTTACCAGATAAAAATTATTGTCATTGTCCTCGATATACAAAATTTCAAAACTCATGTGGTTCCTCCGCTGTCTAAAGGCAGGGTGACACAAAAAGAGCTTCCCTTTCCCCATTCACTGGAGACCTTGACGGTCCCGCCCATCATTTCGATAAGGCGTTTGCATATTGACAGGCCAAGTCCTGTCCCCTCATATTGCCGGGTCAGGCCCGTTTCAATCTGCTGAAAGGGTTTGAAGAGTTTTTCCATGTCTTCGCTTTTCATGCCGATGCCGGTATCCTCAACGCGCAGTTGAACGGCCCCCGCGTTCTCTATGCCCCATATACTGACTTTGCCTTTTTCGGTAAACTTTATTGAATTGCTCAGAAGATTGAGCAGTATCTGTTCGACTCTTCGCCTGTCGCCGGTCATCGTTTTTCCGGTAAAGGTGATTTCTGTTTCGAGCAGCAGCCCTTTTTTTCGGGCGAGGGGACGTGCGACTTCGACAACTTTCATGATTGAGGCGTTCAGGTCAAAGGGCGCGTGTGACAGCGTTAACTGGTCGGCTTCAATCTTTGAGATGTCGAGCACGTCATTGATAAGATCAAGCAGATGCTCTGCACTTTGATAGAGCATACCGAGCTGCTTTCTCTGCTCTTCGTTGATGGGACCGGCTAACTCCTGCAGGATGATTCCTGAAAAGCCGATTATTGAATTCAGCGGGGTGCGCAGCTCATGCGACATGGTGGCAAGAAAGGCCGATTTGAGGCGGTCGGCCGATTCAGCGGCCTCTTTCGCGCTGGCGAGCTCCTTTGTCCGTGAGGCGACAATCTGCTCAAGATTATTGCGGTGGTTCGTCAGCTCTTCGAATGCCATGATCCGTTCGCCCTCTTTCTCATGCAGCCTTTCGACCATTTCCTTAAAAGAGTGTGCGAGTACTCCCAGCTCTCCGATGCCTTCGGTCTGGACCGGCAGATCGGTGCGACCCGTCTCAGAAATCTTTTTGCTGACCTCGGTCAATTTGGTGAGAGGTTTTATCAGTGTGCGGTTGAGCAGCCAAATGGTGATCGCGCTGAGAAGCACAAGGGCAATCACCACATAAAAAAGGGTCCTCTGCACCGACGAGGATATCTCTTTCTGAAGGGAACCTGCGGGAATGCAGATGCCGATTTTCCACCCCAATTCTTCAGAGGTATAATACACCAGGGTCGTCTGCCCGAAATCGATCACGCCCTGCGGAGTTTCCAGAAAAGCGGCGGTTGAGTCCTGCAGCAGATCGCCGATATTGCCGAATAGATTATCCGAAAACTGATCGGCAAGAATGGTACCCCGTTTGTCAGTCAGAATCATCTTTCCGCCGCGGCCGACGTCGAATTCTGATATGTAATCGGTCAGTTTTTTCAGGGTGATATCCGCCCCCACTACACCGTAAATACCGCCGTTTTCATCTACCAGTGCGGTGACCAGCGCTATGTTCACATCCTCTGTGGTAATCGAGCGGTAGGGCTCAGACACCATGATTTTACCCGGATTTTCTCTGGCGATACTGTACCACGGTCTGGTGCGCGGATCATACGCGCTCGGCCGTTCGCGCCGGTGCGAGCGCACAAAAGCGCCGTTTTCCCTGCCCATATAGACTGAATTCGTATGGGGATGTGAGATGCGATAGTTATTCAGCACATCAATTATCCGCAGCTCAGCCTCTGCCTCGTTGTAGCGAAAGCTCTTCTCATCGGCGTTGATAAAACTGGTAAACATAGAATCATCCCGATGACGGACGTCCCGGTCCAATGAGAGCCAGTAGATATCCCCTTTGACCTCTTTGATTAAGCCCGATAGGGCCAAATCAATATGCTTCATCTGGTTATAATAGTCATTTATCACTCTGCTGCGGTTTCTGTGGTACATGTCAGAGGGCAAAACGATCCCGACAAGAATCAGGACAAGAACAATTATGTACACAAAGATCAGTAAAATCCGCGTGCGCAGACTTATGCGAAGGGGCAGCAGTTCATGCATGGCGATCCATTTATTCATAGGCCATGAATATACAACCGGTAATTAAACAAATCAAGATGTTTTGTGCGGGGGGAAAGCGAATTTAATTGCTGTGTATATCCATTCTTGAGCCGATCCCGGCGGCAAACTTACGAGGAGGTCGTCCTTCATATTTGCAATCACGCGAACGTCGTCATGTTTGCAGATATACATGCCGCGAAGGCAAACCTCAGTACCCCATCCCCAGAAGCCACAGGGGGATAACGCCGCTGGACGGGTAGTCGGTGTCATCGCGAATGAC
>Ga0209800_10001053_pt1 | contig 32570 bp, 31 predicted proteins | sample Higcelweek8metaG_FD_187174 | JGI IMG/M metagenome (GOLD analysis project Ga0209800, IMG submission 187174) | Freshwater pond sediment microbial communities from the University of Edinburgh, under environmental carbon perturbations - High... | ecosystem: Environmental > Aquatic > Freshwater >...
ATGAAATTATTGAAAAAGATGATGCTGGTAGATTATCAATTTTTGTAATTGCGGCTAAAAATGATTTAATTCAAAGTTATATTAAATTATTTAAAAATTTGGGATTGGAATTATTAGCTTTGGAATCACCAGCTATTGCTCTGAGAAGATCTTTTAAATTAAATTTACCGACAGTTACTAGATTATTAGCAGTTGATATGGGAGAAAAATTTTCTAATATTTTTAGTATAAATAATGGTAATGTTTATTTTTCTAGATCTTTGGAAGTTGGAGGTGAATCTTTAACTAGAGCTATTTCTTTAAGTTTGGGTTTAGATATGCCATCGGCAGAAGAATATAAAAAAGCTTATGGAATTAAAGAGACAGAGTTGGAAGGAAAAATTAGATTAGCAGTTATGCCTGTTTTAAATAACATTGTTGAAGAAATAAGAAAAACAATTTCTTTATTTGTTGAAGATATTGGAAAACAGCCAGAAATATTAGTTTTGGGTGGTGGTGGAGCTGGATTGCCAGGGATGGCTGAAGAATTAACAAAAATATTGGGAATTGAAGTCCAAGTTTTACAACCATTTTTAGGGGTAGATTCAACTAGATTTACGCCTAATTTTAATTTAAATACAGATGGATATAAATATGGGTTATCAGTTGGTTTAGCTTTAAGAGGAATTTTATGATCGATGGATTAAATTTATTACCATCAGAAGCAAAGTTTCAGGCAGCTAAAATTAAATTACGTAAAAAAATATATTTATTTATGTCGATTTTTACTGGTGTTTGGGTATTATTAATAATAATAATTTTTGTTTGGTTAATAATAAGTAAAACTTTATTTGTTAATTCTGAAAAAAAATATCAAAAATCTTTGGCTGAATATAAGACATTAGCAAATAATGTGGTTTTAACTCAAAAAATTAAATATCAAGCTAAATTAGTAGGAAAAGTTTTAAGCGGTAGATTTGAATATGGAAATTCAATTAGAAATATTAACTCAATTTTTTCTAGCAATATTAATATTGATGGTTTTGAAATTAAAAATAAAAATAAATTTATTTTGACAGGAATAATTAATGAAGGTAAATATATGGACGAAGTAGAAAATAAAATATTAGAAATTAATGGTGGTAAAACAGAGGTTTTTAAAGCAGCTAAATTATCTTCTATTTCTGTTGGTTTTGACAATAAATGGAATTTTGAAATGGAGGTTGATTTAAAATGAAAAAAAATAATTTCTTTAGTTTAAATTTGCCAGATAAAATGTTTGGAGTAGAAAGTGCTTTTATAAAAATTTTTTTAATCCCTATACCTCTAATTATAGTTTTTTTAATTAGTTTAAAACTAATAATAATTCCTAAAATATCAGAAATTAAAGATGTAAATGACAAAATAAAAAGTGTTAATAGTCAAAATAGTTTAGTTAAAACGAAAAATAATTATTTAAAATCGGTCGATCAAGTAGAGTTGGAAAAAAATGCTAATTTTTTAAATTCAGCTGTATTAAAGGAAAATAAGGCTTATGTTTTAACTGAAATTGTTAAAAAAATTGCTGATAATTATTCTTACTATATTAGTAGTTTTTCAATTAATCCTGGTGAGGTTAAAAATGATGATTCTGTTATTAAGATGACTGGTGAAAATAATTCTATTAAAAAAACACCTATTGCAGTGACATTATCTGGTCCAAAAGACAAAATGTTAGATTTGATTACAGCTTTAGAAAATAGCTTACCAATTTTATTTATTGATAAATTTGAAACAAAAACAGTTGATTCTTTGACAGAATTAGATTTAACAATTTCTTCTTACTATATTAATAATGATACTAATTTAGATATCGCTAATTTGTCTTTAGCAGATTTAACTTTAACAGAAGAAGAATCTGGCTTACTAAAAAGATTAAATGATTTTAAAGAGGTTGAATCTTCATCATCAACAGAAGGAACAGAATCGGCCATATATAAAGAATATACTCGAGCAAATCCTTTTAGTCTTTAAGATTAAACCCTATGCTTCGACAAGCTCAGCATCTCCCTTAAAAAGGGCGACTATAATTCTTTTTGAAAATAAAAACTTTAATACAGGCAGTTAATATAATGAATGTGGTAATTTTATCGTATGGGATTGCTTCGTCGTGAATTCCTCGCAATGACACAATATATTATTCTTTTATTTTGACGATGAAACGAGTGTTAGGATAAGAAAGGCTTAAAATAGAACGAATTGATTTGATTATTTTACCTTCTTTCCCAATTATTTTTCCAACAATTTCGGTTGGAGCATCAATTTCTAGAATATGAGTATTATTTTCTTCAGTTTCATTAACAATGAGGTTTTCTGTTTCTGGAACGATTGATTTGACAATATAGTCTAAAGTTTCTTTAATAGTGTTCATAGTTTAGCTTATTTCTTCTCAGCTTTAACTTTTTTAACTCGTGGGTGTTTATCTGGATTAAGTAATTTATCAACCCCAAGGGTCAATTGAGCCCCATTTTTTTGCCATTGAGCTAATTTTTCTTTATTAATTTCAAAAGTTTCTGTTTGAGGAGTGTAGAAACCAATATCATCGATGATAGTTCCGTTAATCTTACTTCGATCTTCAGCAATGACGATACGATAAGTAATTTGATGTTTTTTACCTCTAGGGGCGAGTTTAATTTTTAGCATATGGTGGATTATACAAGATTATTAAGGATTTTGGTAGCTTTAATTGAAGCATCTTCTTCAGCTTTTTGTTTAGAATTGCCTTTACCACTGGTAATTAATTCATCATTTAGATAAACTCCGACTTCAAATTGTTTTAAATGATCCGGACCGGACTCACTAATAGTTTGATAATGAGGAGTAATCCCCTTTTTAGCTTGAGCAATTTCTTGGAAAAGACTTTTTGGATCTTTATAGATTTTTTTACTAGAAAGAGTTTGAATACTGGAATTAAGAGCTGTCTCTAAAAATTTAAAAGCAGGAACAATTCCTCCATCGAGATAAATTGAACCAAGAACAGCTTCAAAAGTATCAGCTAAAATTGATTGGTTGCTGCGACCTTGATGTTGTTCTTCTCCATGAGATAAAAGAACAAAATCTCCTAATCTAAAATCTTTGGCAACTATGGCTAAATTTTGAGTACAGACAATTAAGGCTCGAAGATTAGTTAAATCCCCTTCATCATATTGTGGGAAAAGCCCAAAAAGTTTATCGGAAATCCAAAATTCAAGAATAGAATCACCTAAAAACTCATAAGTTTCATTGGAAAATAAATTTTCACCACGATGTTCATTTAAAAAAGAACGGTGGGTTAAAGCTTGAAAAAGTTTGTTGGTGTCAACGAATTTATAATCAAGAATTTGTTGGATTTCATCAAAGTTGAGGTTCATTTTTGATAGCACTACCAATAACTCCATTAATAAAAGAAGAGCTAGATTCAGTGCCATATTCTTTGGCAATTTCAATAGCTTCATCAATAACGACTTTGGTAGGATTTTGTTTGTAGAAAAATAATTCCCAAATAGTGTATCTTAAAACCGCTAAATCAACTTTATTAATTTTATCGATTGGCCATTTAGGAGCATTGGTGGTAACAATAGTATCAATTTCGGAAATATGCTTAACAATTTCATCGAATTCTTCGGTTTTAGGTTTAGGTTCGATACCACCACATCCCCAAGCAAATAAGGCTTGGATATTTTTAATTCGTTTTATATGGCGGGGGTCGAATTTATTTTTCACTGTTTACAGTTAGGACATTGAAATCCGGCTAGTTTAGGTTGATTACAATGTTTACAAGTTGTAGGTTTGGCAATAGCTTGCCCGGTGATGGTGGCTCTTCGGCGGCCTTGTCGGCGGCTGGATGGCCAGTGTTTTGGTACTGCTGTCATGGTTAGTAGTTTATCAAGTTTATTAAGTTTATCAAGTTATAAAGTTTATCAAGTTAATTGTTGTTATTGAAACTTGAGTCGGTTTGATTTTGAATTAAGTTTTTTAGATTGAATTTTGGATTATTGGAAATAATATGTTGAAGAATTTCTTGACTGGTTTTAATTAATTTTAAATCGGAAAAATTGGCAATTTTTAATGATGGAAAACCATGTTGAATAGTGGAAAATGCCTCTCCTGGTCCGCGGGTGGCTAAATCATATTCGGCGATTTTAAGACCATTAATATTTTTTTCTAAAAATTCAAGACGTTTTACAGCTTTATCATTTTCTGATTCAGTAAAAAGATAACAATAACTTTGTTGATGTCCCCTGCCGACTCGACCTCGAAGTTGATGTAATTGAGCTAAGCCAAACCGGTCAGCAGATTGAATAATAATAATAGAAGCATTGGGAATATCGATACCAACTTCGATAATTGGAGTGGTGACTAAAATATGAATTTTGTTTTGTTTAAATTGATCAATAACTTTTTGACGAGCTTCAGGTTTCATTCGACCATGAATTAAACCTAATTTTAATTTTGGAAAAATATTTTGAGATAGATTTTCAAATTCTTTGATAGCTGATTTGACACTATTCATTGATTCAGAAATGTCGATAAATGGGCAAACAATAAAAGCTTGAACTTTTTCTTTAATAATTTCGGTTTCAATCCAGTCATAACATTTGGCAATTTTAGGTTGAGGAACTAGAAAAGTTTTAATTGGAACTCTATTTTGGGGTAAAGTGTCGATAGTTGATAAATCTAGATTTCCTAATAAAGTTAGACTGATAGTTCGAGGAATTGGAGTAGCGGTCATGGTTAAACAATGAGGAGAATTTAGAGATGAGTTTAAAAATGAACGTTGTTTAACTCCAAATTTATGTTGTTCATCGATAATTAGAAGACCAATGTCAGTTTGAAATTGAGTTTTTTGGTAAATGGCAGCATGAGTACTAATAATAATAGAATTTGGTTTAATTTTATTAAAATCGATTTTTTGAGTACCAGTTAATAATAAAATAGGGATTTTTAAGGTAGAAAAGAAAGTTTGAAAACTTTGAAAATGTTGTTGAGCCAGAATTTCAGTTGGAGCAATGATTAAAGATAAAGAATTATTTAAATGAGTTAAATAACAAGCTAACATAGCAATAACAGTTTTGCCGGAACCAACGTCGCCTTGAAGGAGACGATTAGAAACTTTGACAGGTGAAATTAAATCAGTTTTAATTTCTTGCCAAACTTGTAATTGAGAATCGGTTAATTTAAAAGGAAGGGATTTAATAAATTTAGTTAGTTTTTGGTCAATTTTAAGACTAGTTTGAAGATTAATATTTGGTTTTTTTTGTAACCAGTTTTGGCGGTTTAAAAATGATTGAGCTTGAAGAGAAATTATTTCATCGATAGATAAACGATATCTGGCCTGATCTAACATTTTTTGATTTTGAGGAAAGTGAATTTGCAGAAGAGAATTGTTTAAACCTAAGAGGTTAAATTTTTTAAGTAATTCTGGAGAATAAGTTTCTTTGATGGTTAATAAAATAGAATTAATTTGAGTTTGAATAATTTTTCGAAGCCATTTGGAATTAATGCCACTAGTTTCAGGATAAATGGGAATAATTTTACCAGTGTTATATTGGCCATATTCTGGGGAAATAATGGTTTTTTTGTTTTGGAAAAGAGAAACTGTACCAGCAAAACTATAGATATCCCCTATTTTAAAATTTTTGGATAAATAAGGTTGATTAAACCAAATTAAATCGATTATTCCGGTTGAATCTTGAACTTTAGCTTTTTGAATATTTTTATGACTTCTAGTAAAGATATTTTGGAAAGCAATAATTTTGCCAGTAATAGTGACCGAATTATTTTCTGTAAGTTGGTTAATTTTAGTAATATTAGAAAAATCTAAATAGCGGTTAGGAAAATGATAGATTAAATCTGTGGGAGAATTAATGCCTAAAGATTGGAGTTTTAGAAGAGTTTTTGGGCCGACCCCAGGGATTTTAGAAAGTTCATCCATAGAATTAATATACCAGAAAATTTATAAGTTTTCGGGTTTAATTGGGGTTACTCGATTTTGGTTTTGTGGTATGATTTATATAATGAAAATCAAAGCTAAAACAGTTAAAAACACAATCTTAATAGTTACTTTTTTGACCTTATTATTATCTGGCTTAATGGCCCCATTATTGGTTCTAATTAAATAATAGATGAAAGAAAAAATTATCGATTTATTACAAAATATTAAACACCGATTTCTTCTTTGGATAAATAATTTAAAAAGAAAATTCAAATCAATTGATTTTAGAAGTAAAAGATTTTGGTTTAAATTTTTTGTAGTAGTTTTAAGTTTAATAGTGATTGGTTTTATTAGTTTGATAATTTTGTTTGCTTATTTTTCTAAAGATTTACCTAGTCCAACAAAAGTGGTTAGACATGAAGGTTATACTAGTCAAATTTATGACCGAAACAATAATATAATTTATGATTTGTATGATGATGCTAAACGAACTCCAGTAACATGGAATAATATTCCAGAAACTTTAAAACAAGCAACTGTAGCAGTGGAAGATAAGAGTTTTTATACCCATAAAGGAATTGACCTTTTAACTCCTTTTAGAATTGTTAAGAACTTTTTTTATTTTGGAAAAATAACTGGAGGTTCAACTTTAACTCAACAGTTAACTAGAAATGTTTTATTAACAACCGAAAGATCATTAACTAGAAAGATAAAAGAAATAATTTTATCGGTCCAAATTGAAGCTAAATATAGTAAAGACGAAATTCTTTTAATGTATTTAAACGAGGCTCCATATGGCGGTGCTTCTTGGGGAGTTGGAACAGCGGTTGATCAATATTTCAATAAACCAGTTCAAGATTTAGATTTGGCGGAATCAGCCATATTAGCTGGTTTTCCTCAATTACCAAGTGTCTATTCTCCTTTTTCTAAAACTCCAACAGCATATATAGATAGAACAGCTCATGTATTAAAGAGAATGGTTGAAGATGGATATATAAGCCAAGAAGCCTCAGATAAAGCGTTAGAAGAGGCTAAAAACTATAAATTTAATACTGATAATAGTCAAAATTTAGCACCTCATTTTATCTATTGGATTAAAGATCAATTAATTGAAAAATACGGTGAAGATGTAATTGAAACTGGCGGTTTAAAAATTACTACAACTTTAGATTTAGATTTACAAAAACAATCTCAAGAAATTGTTAGTAGTGAAATTGATAAAGCTGAAAGTTTAGGAATTAGTAATGGGGCTTCGATTTCAATTGATCCAACTAATGGTCAAGTTTTAGCTATGGTTGGTTCCAGAGGTTATTTTTCAGATAAAACTGATGGAGCTTTTAATGTGGTTACTCAAGCTTTAAGACAACCAGGATCATCTATTAAACCAGTAACTTATTTGGCTGGAATTAAAAAAGGCATGACAGCGGCAACTTTGATTATGGATACTCCAGTTACCTTCCCTGGTGGAGCTGGTCAAAAAGATTACAATCCACAAAACTATAATGGTAAATTCAATGGTCCAATGTCGTTAAGAAATGCTTTGGGTAATTCAATTAATACCACTGCTGTAAAAACTTTAGCTAATGTTGGAGTTAAAAATATGTTGAGTTTAGCTTATGATATGGGAATCTCAACATTAGAACCAACTACTTCTAATTTATCAAGATTTGGTTTGGCGGTAACTTTGGGTGGAGCTGAAGTTAAAATGAGTGAACTCTCTAGTGCTTATTGTGCTTTTGCTAATGGTGGAGAAAAGAAAGATTTAGTTGGAATATTAAAAGTTGAAGATAGTAATGGTCGAGTTTTGGAAGAATATAAAGATACAAAAGGTAAAAGTGTTATGACACCACAAGAAGCATTTATTATTTCTAATATTTTATCTGACAATTCGGCTCGTCAATTAACTTTTGGAGCAGTTAATGGATTACAAATTTCTGGTTATCAAGTAGCTGCTAAAACTGGAACTACTAACGATAAAAAAGATAACTGGGCAATTGGATGGACTCCAAATTTTTTAACCACAGTTTGGGTAGGAAATAATGATAATACCCCAATGGGTAAAATTGCTTCTGGGGTATCTGGAGCAACTCCTATTTGGAAAAAAATTATGGCTTATGAATTACCAAAAAGAAATAAACAAGACTTCCCTATTCCAGAAAAGATTGTGTCGCTTCAAGTGGATACTGTTTCTGGTTATTTAGCTCATGACAATTTTCCTAGTAAACAAGAATATTTTATTGATGGAACTCAACAAGTAACCAACGATACAATTCATATGAATTTAAAAGTATGTAAAGGAGTAAGTGGTTTGGCTACTCCAGAAGATGTGTCGAATAATAATTTTGATTCTAAAGAATTTTTCTCTTTTAAAGAAAGTGATCCAATTTCGACAGATGGTAAGAATAGATGGCAAGAAGGAATTGATAAATGGATTTCAGAACAGACTGATAATGGTAAATATTTTCCGCCATCTGATTATTGTCGAGGTGGTGGATTAGTTGTTTTACATATTGATTACCCAGCTGATCAGTCAAGTAATGTTTCTAAAGAATTTAATGTTAAAGTAACTGCAAGTTCAACAAAAAAAATTACTGAAGTTAAAATGTGGGTGGATGGAGTAGAAAGAAAAACTTGGACAGAGAAACCTTATGAAATTACTATCAATGATTTAAGTGATGGCCCTCATACAATTAAATTTAAAGCAACTGATAAAGATGGAAATAATCAGGAAAGAGAGGCAAGAATTGGAATTAATGCTGCCTGGGATGTCACTCCAACGCCAATTCCAACTGTCACTGTAATTACTACTCCAGTTTTTACTTCAACACCAACACCAACAGTTACTCCCTAAGGATAGGATTAATCTAAAAATACTAGGTATTTAGCAGTCTTTGTATTTGATTGCTAATGTGTATTGTGTGTGTATTCAAACAAAAAATTATTTGTAATATTTTGCTTAAAGACTGAGTAAATTAAATGACTTTAGATGTAATAATTTAGCTGATTTATCATCTAAATTAAAATATGAGGCTTGGAAAGTATAACGATATTTATTTGTTTTTGAATCTTGATAGACATCAGTGATAATTAATCTCCAAAGATGGTTTTGACCAATTATGTTGGAATATTTTTCAATCAAAACAATTGGATCTTCTTTGGTATCTAAAGTAAGGTTAGCATCAAGAGTAATTATTTGAGAAGTTAATTCAACAGCCGTGTTGTGAACTATTTGAGGAACATATTTATCTGGTTTTGGTAAATTGTCTAAAATAATTTCAGCAAAATTTTGATCAACAATATTGACGGTTAAATTTAATTGTTTAAGGTCGTTAATAAGTTGTTTTGAATCGTGATGATAAATGGCGAGAGAATTTTTCTCGATAAATTTATCCCCTTCTTTGGAAAAGACTTTACCAATCTCAAAAAATTGAGGTTGAGGTAATTTAAAACGACTGTATTGGTCTAGTTGTTGATTGAGAGATGGAATTAAAGATTGTCGAAGATAAATAGCCTCAGAATTAATGCTGTTTTGAGTCTTAATAACAGTTTTTTCATCAGTTGGAGAGGTAACTAAAGGCCAAGATAAAACCTCATCATAACCAAGGTTAACCAGTTGATCTTTTAGACTTTCAATTAGATAAATTTCTTTTGGAGTAATATCACTAATTTCTTTAAAAGTTAAAGGTTGGTTAATAGGAATGTTTTGATAACCAAAGAAACGAACAACTTCTTCAATTAGATCAGCTTCGATGGAAATGTCTTTTCTGATACTTGGTGGTTGAATACAAAACCCCTCTGTCGATAAATCGACATCTCCCCTTGAAGAAAGGGAGACTTTATTTTTTATTTCACAACCAAGTCGAGTGAGACAATCAATGGCAAAATCAGATGAGATTTCGATTCCAGAAACTAAAGATGGTTTGATTGGGTCAAATTCTATTTCAGGTAATTTGATTGGATTTGGATAATAGTCAAAAACATCAGAAGTAATTTGACCGCCACAATTTTCTAAAATTAAATTGACTAAATGATTAAAACCAAGAGGAATTAATTCAGGGTCTAAATCCTTTTCTAAACGAATACTGGCTTCGGTTACGGATTTCAATTGACGACTGTTTTGACGAACTGTAGTGCGGTCGTAGATGGCTAATTCAACAATAGTTTCAGTAGTGGAAGTATCGATAGCACAAGCTTCCCCACCCCAGAAACTAAGACTGAGTGGACTATCCGGATTATTAATCATTAAGATGCTATGGTCTAAGGTTAATTTGGTTCCGTCAAGACTAGTAAATTCTTTGAATTTAGAATTAATTTCCCAAATAAGATTTTCAGTTGATTTAGTAGTGTCGAAAGCATGGTTAGGAATACCGTACATAAACATAATGTAATTAGTTAAATCGACGAGAGTGTTGATTGACTTTGAGCCATGACATTTAAGGAAAGTTTGAAGCCAAGAGGGAGAAGTAGAATTTTTTAGATTAGAAAGTTTAACCGCCATGACTCGTTTAACTTTATTTGTAGTTACTTTGATGTCTAAACCCCTCTGCCCTGCGGGCATCTCCCTTTGATGAAAGGGAGAAATTAAGTTTATATTGTAAAAAACAGAGAGATCTTTGGCTAAACCGTAATAACCAAGACAATCTCCCCTATTCACTTTAATATCTAAATCAAAGACAATTTCATTGTCAATTTCTTCAAAATAGTTGGTGAAATGACCAATCATAGTTAAATCATCACGAAGTTTGGTTGGTTCGACTTTTAAATCGGGGAGAAATTTTTGAAGATGAGAATAGATTAGTTTCATAATTCGTTTGGTTTATAGGCAAGATTGCCACCCATTAAAGTTCTAATATCTTTAATATTTTTTTGAGCCATAGTCCAACGATCTAAACCCATACCAAAAGCAAAACCAGACCAAATTTTAGAATCGATACCAGCCATTTCCAAAACTTTTGGATGAATCATTCCAGAACCACCCATTTCAATCCAACCAGCGTACTTACAAAGTGGACAACCTTTCCCATGGCAATTGAAACATTGCATGTCTGGACCAACTCCTGGTTCAACCTCTGGATAGTATTTGGCGCGATAACGAACCACTACATCTGGTCCATAAAGAGTTTTAAACATTAAATCCATAGTGCCAATTAAATCTTTCATGGTGACATTTTTATCAACCACGACAGCTTGATACTGATGAAAGACAAAATGATTAGAACGGTTAACTTTTTCGTTTCTAAAAGTGGAACCAGCAAAAGCGGCTCGAAGTGGTAATTCTTTGGCTTTTTGAGCTAATAAATAAGATTCAATGGTTGAGGTTTGAGTTCTTAGTAAATATTCTGGTTCTTTAATATAAATACTGTCTTGCATATCTCTGGCGGGATGGTTGGCCGGAACATTAAGACGAGCAAAATTAAATTCATCAGTGACAATTTCTGGGCTGTTATAAATTGAAAAACCTAATTTTCGAAAAACTTCATTTAATTGACGTTCAGTTTGAGTAACAGGATGTAAATGACCAATTTTGGGCATTTGGTATTTAGTATCTGGTATTAAGTATTTAGTATTGATTGTTTTAGTAACTTTTTGAGATTGGTTTAGTAATGATTCTTCTAGTTCGGTTTTGAATTGATTAAGATCGGCACCATATTGACGTTTTTCTTCATTTGGAATGTCTTTGATTTTGGAAAATAAGTCGTTAATTAAACCATTACGACCAAAAAGCTCGATTCTTAAAACTTCTAGTTCTTTGTCAGTTTTTAAATTGACGATTTTTGTTTGATACTGGTTTTTAATAGTTTCCAGATTTTGGTTCATAGTTTATTTTAACAAATTACTCCAATAACAAAAAAGCTCCCTTTTGGGGGAGCTTTTGAATTCAAACTAACTCCCTTTATTTTTAAAATCTAAAAAATGAAAGGGAAAAAGTAATCATAATTTTATTTGACTGATTCTACAATTGTTTTAAAAGTTGCAGGATCTTTAATAGCAATTTCAGATAAAGTTTTTCTGTCTAATTCAACATTCTTAGTTTTAAGTAAGTTAATGAAAACAGAATATTTAACAGCGAAAGGTTTTAAAGCAGCGTTTAGACGAGTAATCCAAACTTGTCTTAAATCTCGGCGTCGAAGTTTTCGACCGACGAAGGCATATTGGCCAGCGTGCATAACAGCTTCATTAGCGACTTTAACTCTTTTGTGGCGAGTCATCCAAAAACCCTTAGCGGCTTTTAGTATCTTTTTGTGAGCAGCTCGTCTCACTGTTCCAGTTTTTACTCTCATAGTTTATTGTTTACCTAATAATTTTTTAACTTTTATAGCTAATGCACCTAAGACAGGTTGTTTACCTTTAATTCTTCGGAGCTGTTTCTTGCTTTTCTTGCGTCGTAAATGACGGTTGAAAGATGACATTCTCAAAACTTTTCCAGTTTTGGTAATTTCAAATCTGTTACGAACAGATTTTCTGACTTTTAGTTTTTTATTTTGTTTCTTCATTTTTAATTATTCCCTTTTTTTTAACTGGGGTAAAAGTAAGCATTAATCTTTTACCGATTAATTTAGCTTCGCTTTCAGCAACAGCAAAATCTTGTAAATCGGTTTTGAACTTAGTTACTAAATCGTAACCAAATTCTTTATGATTCATTTGACGACCTTGGAATTTTATACTTAATTTGATTTTATTTCCAGTGGTCAAAAATTTTTGGGCTCTTTTAACACGGGTCTCGTAATCACTTTGGCCTATAAATGGGCTCATTTGAATTTCTTTTAAGTCACTAGTTTTATTATTTTTTTTCTCAATTTGAAGCTTTTTAGACTCTTGATACTTAAATTTAGTAAAACTAATAAGTTTTACAACTGGAGGATTAGAGCTTCCATTAATTTCAACTAAATCTAATCCGGTTTCTTGAGATTTTTGTCGAGCCTCGCCAAGAGACATAACTCCAATTTGTTTACCTTCATCGTCTAATAATCTAATTTCAGGCGCATTAATGTACTGATTGGTTTTGTAGAATTTGCGGTTGGTATTATTTCTAAAGCTACTCAATTTATTTTTTAATTTATATAGTTGCTTATTTTATCAGATTTAAGGCCTTTTTTGAAATTTGATCTTTAATTTGATTAATAAAAACTTCAAGAGAATTAATGTCGAGAGTTTGACCATCGCGTTGACGGACAGAAATGGTGTTACTTTCGGCTTCTCGACCACCAACGATAATCATATATGGAATTTTTTCACCAGCAGCAGTACGAATTTTATTTTGCATGGTTTCAGATTTACTATCAAGTTCAACTCGAATATCATTATCTCTTAATATTTGTTCTATTTTTTGAGCATATTCTAATTGACCATCAGTGATAGGAATAAGTTTGACTTGAACTGGAGAAATCCAATCTGGAAAAGCTCCAGCAAATTGTTCAATTAAAATACCCATAAATCTTTCGAGAGAACCATAGATAACTCGGTGAATAACAACAGGAGTTTTTTCTTGACCATCTTTGTCGGTATATTTTAATTCAAATTTTCGAGGAAGTTGAAAATCAAGTTGAACAGTCCCCGTTTGCCATTGACGTCCAAGACAATCATCCATAAGAATATCTAGTTTTGGACCATAAAAAGCACCTTCACCTTCACCAATAAAATATTCAAATTTATTATCAATTAAGATTTTTTCGAGATCTTTTTCGGCTTTATCCCAAGTTTCAATATCCCCCATGAAATCATCTGGTCTAGTGCCAAGTCTAATTTTAAATTTAATTCCAAAAATTGAATAAAAAAGTTTGGCAATTTCTAGGATTCTGGCATATTCTTCACCAATTTGGTCTTCGGTAACAAAAATATGAGCATCGTCTTGAGAAAATTTTTGAACACGAAGTAAACCATTTAATTCACCAGATTTTTCATGACGATGAAGAGCATCACAGTCTGAAAGACGAAGTGGAAGTTCACGGTAACTATGAATCCCTTGTTTAAAAATGGTCATGGCGTTAGGACAATTCATTGGTTTAAGACAATAAATTTCATTTTCACCCATGTCACAAATAAACATATTTTCACGATAATGATCCCAATGACCGGAGGTTTCGTAAAGTTGTTTTTTGTTTAATTGAGGAGTAATGGTTTCTTGATAACCTCTTTTCTGATGTTCAGAACGCCAAAATTTTAGTAATTCATTAATAACAATTGTGCCTTTTGGTAACCAATATGGCATGCCTGGAGCAGTTTCATCAATAAAGAATAATCCTAATTGTGGACCTAATTTTCGATGATCACGTTTTTTTGCTTCTTCAATATTGTCTAAATGTTTTTGCAATTCTTCTTTAGATTCAAAAGCGGTTCCGTAAATACGAGTTAACATTTTATTCTTTTCGTCACCGTGCCAATAAGCACCAGCGATAGATAAAAGTTTGAAAGCTTTGATTTTACTAGTGTAACGAACGTGAGGACCGGCACAAAGGTCGATAAATTCTTCACCAGTCTTATAGATGGTAATAACCTCTCCCCTATCTTGGATAGAGTTTAACCATTCCATTTTGTAAGGATTATCGGCAAACATTTTTTTAGCATCGTCTAGACTAATTTCTTCTCTAATTATAGGTAGATTTTCTTTGACAATTTTGACCATTTCGGCTTCAATAGTAGGAAAATCATTTTCACTGATTTTAAAATCTCCAACTGGTTCAAAATCGAAATAAAAACCATCATCGGTGGCTGGTCCCATGGCCATTAAAAATTTATTAGGATAGAGACGTTGCATGGCTTGAGTTAAGACATGTTCGGCTGAATGGCGAAGATTGTGTAAATTTTCGTTTGGATTGTTTTCTATTTGTGACATTTGTATGAGTTTATCAAGGTAAAAAATATCTTGAAATAAATTAAATTTATATGAGTTATTTTAACAGGAAATCTGGAGGCCCAATCAAAGCAAAAGAAATTATGCCCTGTTGGGCATAGTAGTTGAGAAAAGTGTCTTAAAATTTGAGTACATGATTTGTAAGCTGATTGTAGCACGAAATGTATTATAATCGTTCTAATGAAGCCAGAAATAAATTGGGCCAGAGAAATTTATTCAGTTGATATGAAAAATTATCAATTAGTTGAAAAACAGGTTGAAGTTGAAGGTACTGTGATCGACTATAGGGTTAATATTTTAAATAAAAATTCACCTAATTTGGTTGTAAATATTCCAGGAATTGGTGATAATGGAATAAAAGATCTTCAATATTATATGGATTCATTTGAATCAAGCCAATCAAAACCATTTTTTAATGTAATTACTTTTTCAAACCCAAAACCATATACTCCAGAAACTGTGACTAATGGTGTTTTTAAAATATTGACTGATGTAAAAGATGACCTTCCAAATTTAGATTCTATTATCCTTCATGCGTATTCTCAGGGTGCAGTGGCTACTTGGAGTTTATTAAATAATGGAATTTTGGAAGATTTTTCAATAAAAGGAATTGTTTTACAAGTACCAATAATTAATCTTGAAAGTGTCTCTGGTTTATTTAAAAAAAGTACCGACCGTTTTCAAAAATTAATAGAAATGTTTGTTAGAGACCCTGAAAAATGGAGACAAGAAATGAAAGCAGTAATAGAATTAAATAATACGTTAAATCAGATTGTAGATACGCCTACTTTATTGATTAGATTTGATAAAGATAGAATTGTTGATAATGTGTCTGTTGAAAAAATAATTAAAAAATCTTTTACTAATTTTGATATAGCAACTTTTTCAAGTAGTAGAAAAATGATTGGACACGATACCGATGATTGGAGTTCTGTAATGAAAACTGAAGTTAAGTTTATGGCTGATTGTTTTTCCTTAAAATAATGTGTGAGTCTAAGAGGACTCGAACCTCTGACCTCTTCAATGTCAATGAAGCGCTCTAACCAACTGAGCTATAGACTCAAAAATAATTAATAATTAAGAATTAATAATTACAGATTACTAATTAAAATTAATAATTAAGAATTGATGATGGAGAGTATAACAAAAATTATTTAAAGTTGACAGTTATTAATTAGCAGATCGGGAAGCACTATGTTCACTGCTCATTAAATACTGTTCTCCCCCATTTTTACTTTTGGCTTTATTCCAAAAAGCATTCTTTTTGCCTTTTTTATGATTTAAACTTTCAAACCAAACACCAGCTTGATCAATATTTTGACGGAAACTAATGATAATACTTTTAATTCTCTGTAAAAAATTTAGTTGATATTCATTAATTTCGATGACTTCTTGAAAAGCAACTTGTTCAATTTCAATATCAATATTATCAGTACTTTGAATTAATTTTTTAATTTCCAATCTTAATTCATCAATACTTTTTTTAATTTCTTCCGCGTGACTATTAACAAAAAGAGCTTGCTCTTGATTAATTGATTTGGTTAAAAAATTGAAATTAGCATTATTTGGTTTTTTTTCAGATTTATCAAAATTAACACTTTCGCCAGGATTTAAGACACCTTCAAGTATAAAATCGATTGGATTTTGAGGAATTGAATAATCATTGACGACTTCATTGTTGAAACCGTTTTTGTTTGCTTGATTACCCTTTGGATTTTTATTATTTATAAACCCACCTGCCATGATGGCATTATATCAAAAAATACTTATTTTAGATTCTTTAAGAAGTCGAAAACTTTTTGTTGAGTAAGGATGTAGTACAAGAGATTGATGTTTTCGGCCATAGCTGGATTTGAAGCTAATATTTGTTGAACTTCTTTTTGATCGATTTCTATTTTTTCGTCTTGAGAAATTTTAGTAATAGCTAAATTCAAAGTCCATTCTTTAATTAATTGTTTTTCAATTTCAGTTTGATAATCTTTTAAAGTTTTATTTTGATTTTTAAGATACTCTTCAGCAGTTTGATTTTCATGAGCAGCTTGATGAGCTAATTGGTGCATTTGATTTTCTAAATCGCTGTCAATTAAAATTTGAGGTAACTTGACTTGATTATTTTTGATTAAAACATCAACTAATTGATCGATATTTTGTTCATCTTTTTTAGCAGTATCGTTAGTATTAACTTTTTTAATATCTTCTTTATATTTGTCATTTAATTTCAATTCAGGTAATTCACAACCAGTGATTTCTATTTCCCAATTAGATTCAAAACCTGATGGATTTCCAAGAAATTTAACTTGTGGTTGAATAATAGGTTTTAAATCATTTTTTTTAATTTCTTCAGCATAAGCATTGGAAATTAAATGAGAAGCGACTTCTTCGAATAATTTTTCTTGAGAAATGCTTTGTTCAACTACTTCTAATGGAGCTTTACCTTTACGAAAACCTTTGTTTTCGAAATTGGCTTGAACAGATTTTAGCTGATTTGAATACTCATTTTTGACATCTTTAGAAGCAATAGTGAGCTTTAAAACGAAAGTTTTATCAGCCTGTTTTTTGAGGTTAGATTCATTTGTTTTCATAAGTGTCATTATGATAACATGAGAATAGTGATTCAAAAACAATTACGAAAAATTAAGCGTCTTTTCTTAGCTTCGGCCTTTTTGGGATTTGCTTTAGTTGTTAGTTTTGGGGAAATTTATTTTTTGTCTAGTAAAAAAAATAGTCCAATTAACGCTTTAGCTAACGACAATGTAATAGTGGGAAGTGATAATAAAAATAATGAACAAAATGATTTTGTGGTGAATTCTGATGTGGTTGGGGCTGACGCTAGACCAATGTTGATTAAAAATTATTTAGAAAAATACAAATCCCCTTTAGCCCCATATTCTGATTTAATTTTTCAAGTTTCTAACGATTATGGATTTGATTATTATTGGATTGTGGCGATTGCCCAACAAGAATCAAATTTATGTAAAAAAGCTCCAGAAGGTTCTCATAACTGTTGGGGTTATGGAATTCATAAAAAAGGATCTTTGGGTTTTGATAATTATGAGTTAGCAATTAGAAGTTATGCTGAGTATTTAAAAAGAGAATATTTTGATAAAGGATTGAATACTCCAGAACTAATAATGAAAAAATATTGTCCAAGTTCAAATGGTTCTTGGGCAGCTGGAGTAAACCAATTCATTAATGAGATGAAAACTGGTGATTTTTAGCCCGTCTGCCGGCCGGTAGATATGTAACGGTTCTGTATCTTGACTTGTTTATAATATATTGATATATTACTTGCAGATCCTGGGGTGGCTCCTCTAAAAAGCATGCTCCGGGATTTTTTTTGGTCTAAAATCCCCTACTTTGAAGAAAGGAGGGAAAATGTTAAAATCCAAGCTATGGGAACTATATCAACATCACAATTCCGAAAAAGTATGTATATTCTTTTTCAAAACGAACCACATATGGTGGTCGATATTGCTTTTGTAAGTCCAGGAAAAGGATCAGCTTTTTATAGAACTAAACTAAAAAATTTATTTACTGGTAGAGTGGTTGAATATACTTATAAATCTGGAGAAAAAGTGGAAGAAGTGTTAGTGGAAACTCATGAAGCAGAATATTCCTATTTTGATGGAGCTAGTTATGTTTTTATTGAACCAAGAACTTTTGAACAATTTATGGTGCCAGTTGAAGTTATGGGAGATGATAAAGTTTATTTAAAAGAAGGAATTCTTTATAGAATTAAATTTTATGATGATAAACCAGTTGGAGTGACTTTGCCAAAGAGTATTATTTGTACTATTGTGGAAGCAGAAAATTCAATTAAAGGTGATACTGCAACTAGTGCCATGAAATACGCTACTTTAGATACTGGAGCTAGAGTTTTGGTACCACTATTTGTGAAAGTTGGAGAAGAAATTTCGATTAGTACTGATGGTGGAACTTATTTGTCACGAAAATAATATATTTTGGTAAAATACAGGGTAAGTTACATGTCCTCATAGCTCAGTTGGATAGAGCGCTTCCCTTCTAAGGAAGAGGTCGCAGGTTCGATCCCTGCTGAGGATACAACGTAATATTTGTTTTACAAATAAACGTTGTTAAAACGTTTAAATTTTAATTTATTACGTTTTACTTCTTTATTTTTTGCGCCTATAGCTCAATGGATAGAGTAATAGTCTTCGGAACTATTGATGGGGGTTCGATTCCCTCTAGGCGTACAGAAAATTAGGGTCTGTAGCTCAGTCGGTAGAGCGGTCGCCTCTTAAGCGATTGGTCGCGGGTTCGAATCCCGCCGGACCCACACAGATAACTTAATCTTTTAAATCTGGTATTCGGTATTAATTTATTTAGTGCTGGATGCCAGTTTTAAGAGATTAATTTTGCCGCAGTGTTGAAATTGGTATACAAGCACGGCTTAGGACCGTGTGGGGAAACCCATGGAGGTTCAAGTCCTCTCTGCGGCACTAATGAAAGGAATAGTATATGTTTTATTTTCTTTAAAAGATAAAAGAACCTATGTAGGTTCAACAGATAATTTAGAAAGAAGATTTAATGAACATAGTAATGGTGAGGTTAATTCAACTAAAAATCGTTTACCTTTAAAAATTGTTTATTTTGAAGAAACCGAAAATTTAGATAGCGCTAGAAAAAAAGAACATTATTATAAAACTTGTGCTGGCAGAAAAAAACTAAAAGTAATCTTAAGTAAAATTATTTAGGTTCAAGTCCCCCGCCTCGCGTCGATGAGCAACGCGAGTCGAGGCGGGTCTCTGCGGCACTAAATTTGATAGAAAAATGATTTGAAAGAATTAATTACTTTTTGAAAAATATTGATGTCTGAATGGTAAATTGAAGCGTTTTTATTGAAAGGTTTTATTTCAAAATTATCTAATCCTTGCCAACTAATAAAACTTTTTTCGGTTTGATTTTTAATAATTTTAAATTTAAATTTAAAGATTTTATATTGATTTGGATAAATTAATTCAGACCCAGTACAAAGAGGTTCAACTTCAATATTGGAACTGGAAGTTGAAGTTAAACAAAAATTGTTTTCTCCCCAAATTGATTGACCAGTATTTTTAAGAGTAATTTCACCAGTATATTCAGTGTTGTCAAAAATTAAAAAAGGTAAAGATACTTTTTCCATTTTATAACTAGTAATTTGTTCTGGTCGATTTTTATTTTTTGGTAAATTAACTAGTTTTTGATATGAAGGATAAAGTTTTTCGTTTTGATCGAGCCAAGAAAAATGATCAAATGGTTCTTGAGTGTAATTAAAAGTAAAAGGAGTAACAGCTTGAATATTTTTATCTTGTGCCCAAAGATTTAAAGCATCAATTAAAAAGTTAGAACTAGTTTCGGCGGTAAAATAGTCATTATTTTTCTTAACCCCTTCTCTATGAGGCCAACCAGTTTCGGTAATAAAAACTGGTAAATTTTTAGTGACACCTAATTTTTGAAGATATTCTAATTCCCATTTATAACCAAGAATACTATGTTCGCCAGTATCTTTTGGAGTTCCAACATAACCATGATTAGGATAAGAATGAGAAGTTAAACCATCGATTTTGTTAAAATATTCTGGTTTGTAGTTATAGAGTTCTTGATAAAAGCTTTCAACTGATTGAAATTGAGGTAATTGATCAGGGGCAGCCAAATCTAATCCTGAACTTAAAATATAAAAATTAGGGTTGGTTTTTTTAAATTTATCGATAGCATAAATGGCTTTATCAGCAAAATCTTTAACATTAACTTCTCCACCCCACTCTTGGGCATGATTAACTTCATTGAAAAGAACAATATATTGATTTTTGGTTGGCCAATTTAAGGAATTTAAAAAGTTGGCTAAATTATCAATTTCAGAAAATTCTGGTCGTTTCCAATTATCACCATCGGCCGAAGTAGCAATTCTTACTATAGGAATTATATGGAATTTACGGCAATTATCAAAGAAATTTTGCCATTCTGTTTTGTCTAATTTTTGACTATTGAGAACAATAGTAGACCAGCCCCAATCACCATTATTAGAATTAATAATATCTTTGGCTTGATAAATGTCTTCCGTTTGGGTAAGATGAAGGCCAAAAATATTATCAGATGCTAAAATAGGTCTAGTAAAAAAAAGACTGAAAATTAACAAAAAAAATAAAAACATAGTTGTCGGTAGACAATTTTATCAAATGAATAAAGAAGAAGTTATTAAAATGCAAATATCTCGAATCGAAAAAGAGGTAAGAGATACACCGTACCATAAAGGGACGGAGCATTTTCATGGACTAATGAGGGCTAAATTGGCTAAGCTTAAGGATGATTTAGGTGGTCCAGCCAATAAAGGTGGCGGTGGTGGAGTTGGTTATGCTATTAAACATTCTGGTGATGCTTCAGTGGTTTTAGTGGGTTTACCAAGTGTGGGAAAATCAACTTTACTTAATGCAGTGACAAATGCCGAATCTCGAGTGGGAAATTATGACTTTACAACACTAGGGGTAGTGCCAGGAATGATGGAATATAAAGGAGTTAAAATTCAAATTTTAGATTTACCAGGAATTGTGGAAGGAGCTTCTAAAAATAAAGGGTTTGGTAAAAAAGTTTTGTCGGTGATTAGAGCTTCTGATTTGGTAGTAATTATGACTGATGTTAAGCGAATAAGTTGGATAAAACAGGTAGAAGAGGAACTTTATAATACTGGAATTAGACTTAACACTCGACCGGCTAAAATTTCAGTTCATAAGACCCACAAAGGATCGATTCAGGTAATTGATCCTTATAAATCTTTTGAAAAAGAAACAATTGTCGATATTGCTAAGGAAATGGGTTTAGGAAATGCCATTATCCAACTTGGAGAAAAGGTAGATAAGATTGACAAATTAATTGATGCTTTGTCTAAATCGATTAAATATATGTCAGCAGTGGAAGTAATAACTAAAATTGATTTGGCTAAAAATTTTGATCCAAGAATAATTGGTAAAAAAGATAATTTAGTTTTGATGAGTGCTGATAAAGGAATTGGTTTACAAGATTTTAAAGAAAAAGTTTGGAAAGGTTTAGGTTTGGTTAGAGTTTATTTAAAAAAAGAAAGATCAGCCGAAGCAGATTATAATCAACCTTTGATTTTTAAAAGTACTAGTACCTTAAATGAAGTCTTAGGAAGAATTTCTAATCAAATGAGAGACGATGTTAATAAAGCCTATATTTGGGGTAAAAACGCTAGATTTCCAGGACAAGAAGTATCGTTTACTTTTCAAGTTTTTGATGAGATGGAAGTTTATTTTGGGAGATAATTAAATTCCTGTAATTTTTGCAGTAATAATTTTTTTTTGACCATTATTTGATCTATATTCAATGTCTTTAATAACAGGTTTTTCCCCCTTTTGAACAATAATAGGTTCTTTATGTTCATATTTATGTTCAGAATTTCTTCTAGTAACTACAACATAACCTCCTTGTTCAGTGCCAGCATAAATGATTCCTAAGTCAGTAGTACGAAAACTAATTCCATTTTTTTCATTATCTTTAGCATTAAAAGTTTTACCACCAATTTCTAATCTTATTGGAGCCATAATTTTAATTATTTAACAAATAATAATTAAAACCGTGTTTGAAACTATTGGCTAAAAACACGGAAATAGTTAAACCCATAGTAACTTTTAATTTTTAATTTGTAAACCCCTATATTTAGACCAAGTTTCGGATTTGCTGGGAGCGAGATTTTAAAGTTTCTTTTGAAATTTTTGGATTAGTATTGTGAATAATTTCGGCTCTAGTGTTAGGACGAGAAGAATATTTGAAAGTATGGATTTTAGAAAAACCAATTTGTTGGCAGAGATTTAAAGTTTCTTGAAAATCTTGGTCGGTTTCAGTGGGAAAACCAACAATAATGTCAGTCCCTAAAATTAGATTGTCGATCGTCGATCGTAGATCGTAGATTTTTTTTAAAATATCCTTGGTGGTGTAAGGGCGGTTCATAAGTTTTAAAATTTTGTCCGAACCAGATTGAATTGGAATATGGAGGAAGTTTGAAATTCGAAAGTTAAAAGTTGAAAGTAATTTGAGAAATTTATCGTCGATACAATTGATTGGAATAGATCCAAAACTAATTAATTTAATATCAGTTTTGGTTAGTAAAGCTTCAACTAAATTGGAAAAACCGTATTGATATTGGTTTAAATTAACTCCAGTAATAATTATTTCTTGATAACCATTCTGCAAAGCAGAATTTACGGTATTAACAGCATCTTCGATTTTTAATGACCATAAATCTGGACGACGGAAAGGAACAATACAGTAAGAACAAAATTGAGTGCAACCAGACTGAACTTTTAATAAAAATCGGTCAGTATGGCTAAATTTATCTTTGATTTGATGAGTGTAAGATGATTTTAATTCTTTTAATAATTCCTCCTTTTGATTATTTTGGTAAATAAAAACATTGGGAATATCTTTAATTTTTTCTAAGTTAGCACAACCAGTGACATAAATTTTAGCATCTGGATAATTTTGATGAAGAGAACGAACTTTTCCTAGTGACTCTAAATCCCCTTTTTTAGTAATGGAACAAGTATTAATTAAAATGACAGATGGTGGATTGTTGATTGTCGATGGAAGAAAACCTTGATTGATTAGAGTTTGAGACCATTGATTAGTTTCGGCCGAATTAACTCGACAGCCAAAATTAACGGCGAGAAAAGTTTTAGACATTATTTATGACGAGGGTGGGTTTTAATAAAATCTTTAATGTAATCGAGAATATCAACAGTTGTGTCCCAACCAAGTTCTTCACGGGCTTTGTTTGGAGCATCACCAGATTCAGTACGACCAGGATAACCATCAACATATTCGATTGGTCCACCAAAAGCTTGGGCAATTTCTGTAATAGAATATTGATTAGTATTTCCGAGTGTATAACCATCACCATGACCTTTTTCGGCGGCTAAAATCATACCTCGAGCTAAATCTTCAACATAAGTGAAATTACGTTTTTGAGTGCCAGGTTTGACAACAGTAAAAGGTTTACCTTCGAGATAAATTTGTTCGAATTTAGCAATTAAGGTAGCATATTTAGAAATTCCTTTTTCTCGTGGTCCAAAAGCATTATAAAAATAACAAATGGCATAAGGAAGGTTGTACCATTTGCCATAATTATTAATTAAATCAACATTCATAGCTTTTGAAAAAGAATATGGATTAGCATTGCGTTCTTCACCATTATTAGCAAATTTAGTACTGGAAGCAGCATAAACTAATTTGCCAACTTGACGTTGACGACAAAATTCAACCACGGCAAAAGTCCCAACAATATTCATTTCATAAACTTTTTCTGGTTCATCAAAAGATGGAGTAATACGAGCATATTCACCTAAATGAAACATTACATCTGGAGTTTCAGGAATTAACTTATCAATATCTTTAGTACTTCCCTCTCGATATTCAGCTCCATCAATATGATTTTCTTTGCTGCCATTGAAATAATTATCTAAAGAAATGACTTTATTGTTTGGATCTTTAACGAGTTGTTCAATAATATGTGAGCCAACGTGACCGGCTCCGCCTGTAACTAAGATTGTTCTATACATAATTAAAAATTAATAATTAAGAATTAATAATTACCTTCCCAACCAACTATACTTTAGTTTATCAAAAGTACCGTCTTTTAGTGCATTACGAATTAATTGGGTAGTGTGAATCATAAAATAAATATTGTGAATGGTCATTAAACGGTAACCAAGAAGTTCTTGGGTTTTAAATAAATGATGAAGATAAGCTTTGTCATATTTTTGACAAGTTGGACACTGACAGCCAGCATCAAGTGGAGTTTGATCTTCTTTATAAATAGAGTGCATTATTTGGTCTTTAAAGCCATTTTCCATATCAATGGTCGAATTACCGGTGCGGAATAAAAATTGACCGCCACGAGCCATACGAGTAGGTAGAGTGCAATCCATAGAAGTAATTCCTTGTCCAAAAAATTCAAAAAGATCTTCAACTTCACCAACCCCTAATAAGTGGATTGGTTTGCCGGTTTTTAAAATGGTAGGAAGAACCCAAGCAACAGCTTCTTTCATTTTTTCTTTTGGTTCACCAACAGAGACTCCGCCAATGGCAATACATTCAAAATCTTGAGCACAAATAAATTCGGCTGATTGTTCTCTTAAATCTTTGTAGTAACTACCTTGGACCACTCCATATAAATTTATTTTTTGATTATTTTCTTGATTTAATTTTTGATGTTCCTTTAAAGAACGAAGAGCCCAATTGTGAGTTCGAGTTAAAGCTTTTTGGGCATATTCTTTGGTGGCTGGATAAGGAGTACATTCATCAAAGGCAATAATATTGTCAGCACCAAGATTATGTTGAATTTGAATTGATTTTTCTGGAGTAAAAAAATGAAGTGAACCATCGAGATGTGATCTAAATTCAACTCCATCTTCAGAAATTTTAATTAAAGAACCGGCACCATTATGGTCTTTACCGAGTGAAAAAACTTGAAAACCACCAGAATCAGTGATTAATTGGCCATGCCATCGAGTAAATTTGTGAAGTCCACCAGCTTTTTTAATAAATTCATCACCTGGACGAAGATAAAGATGGTAAGTATTACAAAAGAAAATTTCAACTCCAATAGCTTCAAGGTCTTCTGGGGTTAATGATTTGACGGTGGCTTGGGTACCGACTGGAACAAAAGTAGGTTCTGATAACAACATAATCTAGATTATAACATTCGATTTTTTTTGTTATAATAAGGGCACGTTTGTACTTTGAGCCGCTGTGGTGAAACTGGTATACACGCAAGACTTAAAATCTTGTGCTCTCAAAAAGCGTGTGGGTTCGATTCCCGCCAGCGGTACAAAATAAGTTTATAATACTCATTGAGTTATAAAGTTATTTAAAACTTTAAAAATTTATCGGGGATTGGCGCAATTGGCTAGCGTGCACGGTTTGGGACCGTGAGGTTGCAGGTTCGACTCCTGTATCCCCGACTTACATAAAAAAATTACCGGATTTTTTGGTCGAATTATTTGCTAATATATTTTGAAATTTCATTTTTCCAGACTAAATAGCCTTGACCATTTAAATGAATTCCGTCGAGAGTATATTGTTTATCGAGTTGATTGGATGAATCTAAAAATTTAGAGTAAAGATCAATATAAAAAATAGTTGAATTATCGGAAAAATTCTTTAATTTATTGTTAAAATCGGAAATATTTTGATTGGTTATTGGACGTTTAGTTTTGTCTATTTCAAAATTCATTGGCAAAATACTTTCTATATAGATTTTAGTTTTAGGAGAATCAGTTTTGATTGTTTGGATAATTTTTTGATAATTATCTAAAACAATATTTGTTTCAACATTGCTAAGTAAATCATTGATACCAATCATAATAAATATTTTTTGAGGTTTTGATTTAGTTAGCTGATTAAGTCTGTTTAAAACTCCTTGAGTAGAATCCCCGTTTAAGCCTCGGTTTTTTATATTATTATTTGATAATAATTCGTTCCATTCACAACCGTCGGTAAGACTATCACCTAAAAAATAAATGGCATTTTTTGATGATGGTAAATTATCGAAAAGGGTTTGTTTTTCAACATAATAAGAGGAAGTGACGCTAGGTCGAAAATAGGAAATCAAATTAGATTTTGAAGAAATGTAAATTAAAAAGACAAAAATACAAATATTAATGGCAATAAGAATTTTGTTAACTGTGACCATATTTAATTCTATTACATGTGGATAACAATATGTTAAAATTACTCCTAATGCGGGTATAGTTTAGTGGCAGAACGAGAGATTTCCAATCTTTCGGCGGGGGTCCGATTCCCCCTACCCGCTCCAAGTTATGGCATTAATAAAAATATATTCATTACCGGATAAAAAAAAGGCTTTGCTTGGGGAAATTGCTAAGAATATTAAAAGTGTAGTAGGTAAAGCATTGAACACTTTGGAAGTACCAACAAATGAAGATAGTATAGAAACGGTTTTTGGTGAGGGAATAGATTTGATTGGGATTGATTATATTATTGAAATAATTGCGATTGAACGGTTAAATCAGCAAAAAATTGCTGATGAAATAATTTCAGAATTGAATAAAATTTATCCAGAGATTAAATTTAGTGTTTATTTTAATTTAATTTCTGAAATTGGAATGGCGCATACATCACGATAATATTTTGATAAAATTGTGTATGGTTCAGATATTTATAACTGGGGATAGTTTTACTTATGGAGTTGGGGCTGATAATGGAGGTTGGGCTGATTTAGTTAAGAATTATTTTCATCAAAAAATGTATTCTATTGATGGGGTCGGAGAAAAATATGAAATTTTCAATTTTGGGAAATCAGGGGAAGGAGTTGATTTTGTCAAAAAAACTTTTCCGGAACAGTTGGAACAATATAGCAGGGGTGAAGAGGTTGTTGTTATAATTTCTGCTGGAACCAATGATATTAAAGCTACAAATGAATCAAAAAACTTTATTTCGATGATTGAAGAGTGTTTAAATAAAATGAATGAGTTTTTAGACTTTTTAATTAGTAAAAATATTAAAGTTATTGTTGTTGGTAGTGGTTTTTTTGATGAGTCTAAAACTAATCCTAAAATTAATCCATTTGATGGGAGTAAATCTTATTTTACAAATGATCGACAAAAAGATTTTTTGGTTGGTTTAGAGAAATTATGTAAGAATAAGAAAGTCTCTTTTGTTGATATTGGTGTGACAGTAGAAGAGTGGAAAGAAAATTATTTATATGTTGACGGTCTACACCCTAATCAAAACGGACATAATTTAATTAGCAAAAAAGTTTTAGAGGAATTAAATGTAATATTGGGTTAAGTGATGACTTAAATCAATCAGGCGTGGTCCGATTCTCCCTACCCGCTCCAAAAAAAAGTATTTTTTAAATTGAACTGTGGATTTTGAGAATTTCTTCAATATCTTTAATTTTTTTGTCGGTGGTAAATGGTGAGTTAAATTTTTCAAATGAAGGCTCGTCTAAAAATTCTGACAATTCATTAATTATAGTTTGAGCGGTTAAAGTTAAATTTTTTGTATCTTTGCCAATATTGTTAGTAATAATAAAATCGGCTTTTTTAGGAGCTTTTTTAATTTCCCAACCAGTTCTTAAGATTCTAGCCTCAACATCATCGTCTCGTTTTTGGCCAAGCCAATTTTGATATTCAGAAAAATCCATATTTGGTAAAACAAAAACCTTAAGAGTGAGGATTTTGACATTTTCTATTTTGGAAATATGTTTTTCAACTTTAGTCCAAGCACTCATTTCAACTTGAGAACAAATGATTTTGGCAGGATGATTAAGGGCTTGGTTTAAACTTTCTTTAGGTAAACCATAAAATCGGTCCCCTTGTTGAACCCATTCTAAAAAATCACCATTTTTAATACCTTTTTTAAAATTAGCGGAATCTTGAAAAAAATAATAATCTTTGCCGTGAATTTCTCCTTCTCGTGGTTGTCTTGAAGTTCCAGTGACAGTTTTTATAAAAAGATTTGGGCTAAGTCGACTCATTTCTTCTCGAATAGCATCTTTACCACTAGCGGCAATGCCAGAAATCATAAGAAATATTTTGTCGTATTTATCTTTATTTTTTTTATTTTTAGCTTTTTTTGAAGACCAAAGACCATATTTGGAAATGTGAGGTAAAAATTTTTTGTATCCAGAAATAATTTTTTGGAGGTGATGAGGTAAAAGTTTTGGATTTAATTGAGATAATTTTTCAATTATTTCTCGACCAGACTCAATTTCTTTTTTGGAGATATTAGCTTTCATTTATTTTTTTATCTAAAATAATATTGTTGTCACCGAGAGTAAACTCAGCTTTAATTTTTTTACCGGATAAAACTAATGGTAACCAAAAAATATCATCTGGCCACATAGATTCAAAGGGAATTTTGTCTAAATCAAACCATTGTGGTTTCATTTCTTCTGATTCAATTGGTTCCCCTTCCCATTCATTAGTAAAAAAAGCTAAAACTTGTTGATTCCATTCTGGATTGTTTTTAAAATAAAAATCTAAAGTAGCAACTTGAGTAATATTTTTTGGAATAACTCCGATTTCTTCTTTTGTTTCACGGATGGCAGTATCTAAAATATTTTCATTTAACTCTGGTTTACCACCAACACCGTTCCAAAAGCCTTTTCCAAAACCACGTTTTTTCATAGCTAAAAGAATTTGATTGTCTTTTAGTAAAAATAAAAGAGTGTTCTGTTTCATGTCTGATTTTACACTTAAAATGCCTAAAAATGGTAGAATATCTCTGATTTTGCCAAGGTGTTGAAATTGGTATACAAGCATCGCTCAGAACGGTGTGTCGCAAGACTTGTGGGTTCAAGTCCCACCCTTGGCACTTAAAATAGATGTTAGATTGTAGATAATAGATCGTCGAGAATTAAATATTTTAAATTGATAAATTATTGATATAATAATGACACTTCTAGCCGAAGTAGCCAAGATGGTCACGGCACTGGTCTGAAAAACCTGGGATGTAGGTTCGAGTCCTACCTTCGGCACAACGTAATGAATTACTTTGTAATTCAAACGTTGTTGAAACGTTAAAATTTGTAAAAATTTTTTACGTTTCACAATATATATTGATATAATATAAACGTTTGCGAGAGTAGCTCAATTGGTGGAGCGTCTCCTTGCCAAGGAGAAGGTCGCGGGTCCGAATCCCGTCTCTCGCTCATTTTATTTCAGACCCTGAGGGCCACTTAGCTCAGTTGGTAGAGCGCTTCGTTTACATCGAAGATGTCGGGGGTCCGAGTCCCTCAGTGGCCACAGAAAATTAACAATCTGCCGATGTGGTGAAATTGGTATACACGTACGCTTGAGGTGCGTATGCCGCAAGGTGTGGGGGTTCAAGTCCCTCCATCGGCACAACGTAATATTTGCTTCGCAAATAAACGTTGTTGAAACGTTAAAATTTGTAAAAATTTTTTACGTTTCACTTCATTGCCCCGTCGTCTAATGGTAGGACATCAGCCTTTGGAGCTGAGTACTGTGGTTCGAATCCATGCGGGGCAACAAACTAAATAATCCCCTATTTTGGGGATTTTTTTATGTTTTTAGATAATATTCTAATTAGAGATATTTTTTTGTTATCATTAAATAAAGTATGTTTGCAAAACGAAAGTATATTTTAGGGTCTATTTTATTTTTTTTAATTATTAGTTTGTCTTTTGTGGTTAAGTCAGTAACTGGAACGGCAATAATTGTTGAAAATTCTTTTGATAATACTAATGATTTTGAAACAGTTGAAGGAGTTGGAACTAGTAATGGATCTTTGATTTTATCTCGTGATGGATTTAATTATTCAGAAAATTTTAATAGTTATGAAAATGGTGATTTTCCGGTTGGTTGGACAGCAACTAGTACTAATTGGAATATCCAAAATGGCACTTATGAATATGTAAATAATAATTATGATAATAGTCGAACAATATTGAGTGAAGAATTAATGAAAAATGGAGAAGTAAATGCTGATTTCAAATTTTTAGGTGGAGAACAATTGGGAAGTATAATGTTTCGTTATCAAAACAGTGATAATTATTATGAAGCACTTTTAACTTCACATCCAGCCAATACTAATGGCATTGTTTTAAGAAAAAGAATAAATGGTGAGAATATAACAATGGTTTCAATCGGGGAAACTCTTAGTATAAACACTATTTATAATTTGAAGGTAGTATTTGATGACAATAATATTAAGGTTTATGTTGATGATGTTTTAAAAATAGACACTACTGATAGTGATATTGATAGTTCTGGAAATGTAGGACTTTGGAGAGAAGGAACTGCTTTGGATGTAGACAATTTTAATGTTGTTTCTTCTATTCATGATAGAGGAAATATGACTTCAAAAACAACAAATTTTGATTCAAATATTCAGAAAATAACTATGTCTATTTCTGGAACAGATTTATCTCAAACAGATATTTTTGTTTCAAATGATAATGGATTAAATTGGCAACAAATTATTAAGGAAAAAACTTTATATTTTTCAACTGTTGGGACAAAATTTAAATACAGAATTTATCTTGAACCAGGTAGTCCTGTAATTAATAATATTTCTTTTAACTTACAAACAGGGGTTAAAGATACACTTAATAATGTAATTCATAATGATTTGAATATGCTTTACTACTATTTTTCTGGAAATACTTTTATTTCTGATTCTTTAAATCCTAATTATTTGACTTTTTATGACTCCATTCCTAATTTAAAAATGGTTCAACAAGCGGCTATTGTTAGAAGAAATAATAAGACCATCACTTATATCCCTGATTCAGATAATTTTAAATTGATTGCATATGATATTGGTAATAAAACTAAATTGTGGGAAAGAGTTTTTAATGGTGAAGTTGTGGCTGATAGATATCTTGAATCTACCCCTTATGTAAATAATGGAGTTATATATATTGGTTCGTATAGTAAGAAAATATATGCTGTTGATCAAGATACTGGAGAAATATTATGGACGTATCTTTGTAATAGTGAAATTAGTGGTGGAAGTATTGAAGCTAAGGGTAATATTTTATATTTCAATGATTATGGTTATGGAGGAACAACAAAATTATATGCTGTTAATATAACAACTCATGAATTAGTATGGTCTTATTCAATCCCATCAATGATGAATATTTCTTCTTTAATAGATCCCGTTTTAGATCGTATATATGTAACTGAGTATGGCAAATTATTGGCCTTTAAAGCTTCAACAGGATCTTTTATTTGGGAAAGTGATATTTCTCTTGGTTATATTAATCGTCGTCCAACTTTGGTTGGTGATAAGTTAATTGTGGCTAACGATCGTGGATTGGCAGTAATTAATAAATTAACAGGAACAATTAATTGGAAAATGACAATTGGTTCTATGGCTGAAGATGGTCTTGGAGCGTCTCCTGTAGTTGAAAATGATGTTATGTATTATCCTAGTAAAAATGATGCCAAGATATATGCTAGAAAGTTAAGTGATGGAAGTTTAGTTTGGTCGGTTGATGCTCCAGATACGAACGGGACATTTGCATCACCAGTTCTTACTAATGATGGTTATCTTTATTTATCTTACAATTCTGGAATAAGAGCTTTGAATAAAATTGATGGCTCTATTGTTTGGACTTCTCCTCAAAAAGGTTGGGTAGAAAATACTGTTTCTATTGGTCATGGATATTTACTTTTTACTGATCCAACTGGAACAGGAACAATAAATATTTATAGAGAAAATAAAGAAAACTATGTTTCAAATAATGGTTTAAAAATTAATCTTGATGATAGAACCATAACTGGAATTACAGTAGATTCGGTTAAAAGTTCTAATTTTACTAGTAATGGTAATCAATTAACTATTAGTGATATTGGAAATGTAGTTATTGATTATGGGAATTATCCAGAAGGATCAAGTGTTCCTTCAAATATAATTATTAATCCCCTGTCTGAAAATAAAATAGCAGTGTCTAGTCCTTCTGGTACAGATACTTTTATTTATCCTTTTGGAAATGATTCAATGACGGATATTTTGAGAGATGGAGAGATAATGTCTCGTTCGTCTTGGTCGAAATCTGGTAACTTAATTACTATTACAGATTTTTTTAATAGTCATATTTATGAAGCAGTAACTATTGTTCAGAATAATATTTCAAATAATACAGATACTAATTTCTCTATCCCTGACACTTCTTGTCATGATTCTAAACCAATTGGAGTCTCTGATTTGTTCCAAATAAATGTCAAAGGTAATACTGCTAAATTATTCTTTACTCCAATGTCTACCACTAATAACTAT
>Ga0209800_10001054_pt1 | contig 32494 bp, 40 predicted proteins | sample Higcelweek8metaG_FD_187174 | JGI IMG/M metagenome (GOLD analysis project Ga0209800, IMG submission 187174) | Freshwater pond sediment microbial communities from the University of Edinburgh, under environmental carbon perturbations - High... | ecosystem: Environmental > Aquatic > Freshwater >...
AGAATTGGTTAAATATTATGCCCAAGCCAAAGCCTTTTTAGCCCTATCAACCGATGAAGATTTCGGCATGACCCCAGTTGAATCAATGATGGCCGGCACCCCTGTTATTGCTTTTAAAGGTGGTGGTTATTTAGAAACTGTTATCGATGGTAAAACCGGCGTCTTTTTTGACCAACCCACTGTTGAATCTTTAATCTCCGCCATTCAACGTTTCCAAAAACTAAACCTAAAATCCTCCGATAGTATCTCCCAAGCCCAAAATTTTTCTAAAGCCAAATTTATTTCCCAAATAAAAAAATTAGTTTCTAAAATATAAAACATATTTTCAATAAAAATCTTTCTTAATGAAATAATTGTTTATAAGTATCAACCACCTTCCCCAACGAATCATGAATCTCTTGTTGAGTATTTGCTCCAAGCTCACTAGCTGATTTATCAGCTGATTTATCAAAACACACAGAACAACCATTTTCTTTCATAAACAACTGTCCTTCTGCTGATCGAAAATAATCTTTACCAAGAGGTTGGTGATAAATACCAACACTATAATTATAAGGTGACCCTGACTCATTTTTTTTAACTCCAACAACTAACCTAGTAGGCCATTTATGTATTTCGTCGTTATCTGGCGATGTAAATTTATCATAAACTTCTAATGTCAAAAAAACACCTTCAGAAGTAAAACTTAACCCTTTTAACGTAGAATCTTCCTCAGTCTTTACGTCATTTTCTAAATTAATTCTTCCCTTGTTATGAACATTCAATTGTTGGCTATTTATTAACTCCAATGCAGCAACTACACCCATCGCAGTAAATTCTCTTTTAACTGCTTCAACTCGTTTTTCCCTTTCTTCCAATTCCTGCTGCCTTTGTCTATCTAAATTCACCCGATCTCGTTGAATCGCGGCTAAAGCCATTCGATATTTCTCACCTTCCTGTTTTACCATATACCCATAATATACTCCAAAAATCACAAAATTCAATATATTGTCTAAACATCAGTATTTATCTACTCAGCCAACTCTCTGCATCCAATGCTGCCCTACATCCTTCACCAGTCATTTTTATTATCTTAATTAACTTTTCGAATCTAGCTCTTTCCAAACCTTATTTTGTGCCTCGTCAAAACTCAATAATTCTTCATCATTTTGTAAACAATGTTCAATTTCAATTGCATCCACCATTCCAATTTTTTCTTTTTCAATCACTAAATTCCAAGATAAATCATTTGGGTCAAAAATATAAGCATTGTCTAAAATAAACATTGACCCATCAACTAATTTTTCGCCATACTTTTGCCAACCTTCAAATTTTTTATATTTCATCAAAGAAACTAACTCCATCACGGTTATACAAGATATTTTAATTTCTCTTTTTTCTTTTTTAATTCGTTTGAAAACTTCTATGGCTTTTTTATATTGTCTATCCTCTTCATTAAATAAAGCCATTACCACACTACTATCAATCAAATATCTTCTATTTTTTGCCATACAAAATTTTATCAATATTTTGACTTAAATTTTTACCACCTTTAATTGGATATTTTTTTTGTAAGTTTTCAATATCACTTAAAAACTTATCAAATTTATCTATTTTTTCAGTCTTTTTTTTAGGCACAAACCATCCCACCAATTCTTTATCCTTTGTTATTGCAATTTGTTTACCATTTTTCCCTGCTATCTCAATATAGTCAAAAATTTTACTTCTAAAATCAGAAATATTAATAATATTATTCATATGTACAATCATAAATCATGTTGTACACCATGTCAATCATTTATTTTTTCTACAATCTAAGATCTACAATCTATCATCTAGCCCCAAGCCAGCTTTCTGCATCCAATGCTGCCCTACATCCTTCACCCGCTGCCACAATTGCCTGTTTATGTTTGATATTGACACAATCACCAGCCGCAAATATTCCCTCGATATTTGTCATTGTAATAAAATCTTTATTTTTACCCACCAACACTTGTCCAGTTTCACTAAGTTCCACCAATCCTTCCAAAAATTTTGTTGCTGGACTACTTCCAATAGCTACAAACAACCCATCCAATGGTAATATTTTCTCTTCACCAGTTTTATTATTCAAAATTTTTATAGCTTCTAACTTTTCTTCACCCTTTATCTCTGCAACCTCACTATTCCACCAAATCTCTACTTTTGGATTATTTAATACTTTTTTTTGTTCTGTCATTGAAGCCCTAAAACCATCTCTTCGGTGAATTAAATAAACTTTCTCACAAATCTTTGATAAAAACCCCGCTTCCTCACACGCTGTATCACCACCGCCAATCACCGCCACAATTTTTCCTCTAAAAAACATTCCATCACAAGTGGCACACCCACTAACCCCATGACCAATCAATTCTTTTTCTTTTGGTAGATTTAACCATCTAACCGCCGCTCCTGTGGCAATAATTACTGCCTTACTTTCCAAAATTTCTCCATTATCTAATTCAATCTTAAATAATCTGACAGGCTGACTAGCTGATAGGCTGACAAGCTTAACTACTCCACTCAAAATAGTCACTCCTAAATTTCTCACTTGTTGCTGCATATCCATCATTAATTTCACTCCACCAGTTCCGGTCGGGAACCCCGGCCAATTATCTACTAAAGTAGTTATAGTTAATTGTCCTCCCGGTTGATTCCCCGCGATTACCATTGTTTTTAACTCAGCCCTGGCATTATAAATTGCTGCTGTTAATCCAGCTGGCCCTGATCCAATAATTAATGTATCCAAAATTTGTTTGTTTTCACCCATAGTCCATTTTATCACTCCCTTTTGACTTTACTTTTTTCTACTTTACTTTACTATTTTATTAGTCATCATGATTAAAAAAACCAAAATTACCATCCTTCTTATTTTTAAGATTATTCAAGACAAGCGCCGGTTTTTATTCTGGATTTTTATTCGATTTTTATCAGCTCTTTTACCTCTCATAAGTATTTATCTTTTTTCCTTAGCTATCAAATATCTTGAAACTCAAGCTATTTTTAGCACTGTCTTTTTTCTTATGATTTTGATTTTGATAGTTAAAGTTGTCGATAATTTTACCCGGCTTAAATCACTTTTTAAACTAGACGAGTGTATTAGCGACATTGGTTTTGATATTCACAACTATTTTAGCCAAGATTTAAAAACCGAAACTAAAATCGACCGACATCAAAGTGTTCAAGCTATTCGTAATTTTTCTGATGCTAGCACCATTACTCTCCGTCTTTTTCGCCAGCCAGGTATAGACAGTGTCGTTTCTTTAATTGCTGTACCTGCAATTTTGTTTTTTGTTGATTTTAAAATTTTTGTTTTAGAAATTGCTTACATTTTGATTTATCTGCTTATTGATCACTACACTACTCAAAAGTACGTTAAGTTCCGTGATATTCAAAATACTAAAATTGAAGATTATTATGCCAAATTTCAAGAATCAAACGATATTGATCTTGAACAAAAAACTTTCACTCGTCATTTCACCCGTCTTTCTAATTGGAATTTTATCGAATGGTTTCTTCTCCAAAACACCGCCGTCTTTTTTTACACTCTCATTTTTGCCTATTCAGTTATTGCTGTTTTAAGTGGCCAAAAAAATATTTCTGACATTGTTCTTATCATGGGTTATGTCACCTCTACTCAAACTTTTCTCAATTCTTTTTCTGAAATCAAAGATAGTTTAGCCGATATGACTGTCGCTGTTGATCATTTAGCCAAAAACAAAAGTATCTCTATCATCGACCTCGACGATCTAGTTTAGAGTTATACTAAAACATGCCTGAGCTTCCCGAAGTTGAAACTGTCCGTCTATTTTTAGACCAACATATTTTAGGTAAAACTATTTCTAAAATTGAAATTCTTAACCCAAAATCTTTTGTTGGTGACCAAAAATTAGCTTTAAATCAAAAAATAATATCTACTTCTCGCCTAGGCAAACAACTTTCTATCCACTTAAAAAATCATCTCATCTTACTTTTCCATCTCAAAATGACTGGTCAAGTAATTATTGGTGATTCTGTTTTTGGTCACCCAACACCAAAAGAAGATAAAACTAGTTTACCCAATAAATCAACCAGAGTTGTCTTTACTTTTTCCGACAACACTAAATTATTTTTCAATGATCAACGTAAATTTGGCTGGGTTAAACTTTTTAATCAGAATGAGCTTGTCGAATTTCAAAAAGACATTGGTATCGATGCTTTAAGTCGCGATTTTACCGATGATTATTTTTATCACCAACTCCAAAAAACCGCTCGATCCATCAAATTAGTTTTATTAGATCAATCAAAATTTGCCGGCATTGGCAACATTTATGACAATGATGCCTTATTTTTAAGCCATATTCATCCTCAAACTCCATCAAATAAAATCACCCAAAAACAGGCAAAAATTCTCCGCCAAAACCTAGTTGATCTTATGAAAGAATCTCTTTTTCACGGTGGTTCTACTGCCAAAGATAATAAATATATCCACCCTGATGGTTCCGTTGGCCAACACCAATATTATTTTCGAGTTTACCAACGCGACGGTCAGCCATGTCAAATTTGTCAAACTCCTATCAAACGTATAAAAATCAGTGGTCGAGGAACCTTCTATTGCCCTAAATGTCAAAAGCCTTTAAAATAAACAGACATGCTAATATTTTCTTTTGTTTTACTACTAACTACTAGCTATTTACTATTAGCTATTCCTATATCCGCTCAATGCCCAGTTTGCATCGTTACTGTTGGTGGGGGAATGTTTTTAGCCGATCGTCTTGGTATTGATGATTTTTTAGTTTCTTTGTGGATTTCTGGTCTTAATGTGGCCATTTCTTTTTGGCTAGCTCCCAAAATTAAAAATCGTTTTTTTGGTAGCCCCATCATCTTGTCTTTTTTAATGTATGCGCTAACCCTCTCTTATTTTATTTTTACTCAACAAACTGGTTCTGCTTTTAACCAAATTTTAGGGTTAGACAAAATAATCTTTGGCCAAACTCTTGGTTTATTTATCTGGTTTTTGGGTATTTTTGTTGATCGTTACACTCGTAAACTTAACGGTGGTAAAATTCTTTTCCCATACCAAAAAGTCGTTTTCCCTGTCGGTATTTTAATTTTATTAACTATTTTATTTAAATTGATATTTAAATTATAAATTTAGATTTCTCCCTTTGTTAAGGGGAGATACCGGTTTACCCGGAGAGAGGATTTTATGAACAACACTGATATTCAAAAATTTATCGCCAAAGCCAAAAGTTTAGAAAAAGGTCATCAGATGGATCTTTCTTCTGGTGAAGATTTATCCGTTGCTATCATGAATCTTATCGGTATTGAGGAACATATGTTTTTTACTTCCCAAAAACTAGGGGACACTAAATATATTGAAGTTCTCAATACTGCTCGAGAAATGCGCAAAGAGTTAATGAAGAAAATTGTCAAAGAAGGCCAAGGTGAAGTTTGGTGTACCAGCAAACATTTACTTTCTGCTTCTATGCGATTAATGGAAGTTGGTACCAAATATCTCACCAAAGGTGATACCAAAGAGGCTAATGAATACTTCAAAAAATCCTTTGATCTTTATAATCTTTTTTGGGGCCTAAATTTAGGTCTAGTCGAGTCTAAACCAGAAGCTGTTAAACTAGAAAACAAGAAAGAGACTCCACTACCTAAAAAAGACTTCTTAGGAAACATCAGCAAAACTATCGGTAAAATTCTTGACTGTTGTCGAGAATAATTAATCTCGAAACACCAAATAAGCTCCAAAGGTAATTAACACTATTGGCCATACATAATCCCATCGAATAAATATTGGGATTATTTTTTCTAACAATATTAACACGCCCAGCATCATCAAAACTATCCCTAAAAATCCACCAGATCTCTTTTGAAACTTAATTTCTTTTTTTATTTCTTTCGCCATAGTTTTTGTTTTTTTAACTGTTTTTTCCACTAATTCACCAGCTTCTTCTTTAAAATCTGTTTCTTCTTCACCCTTTACCGGAGTAATTAACCACAAAACCAAATAAATCAAAAACCCGCTTCCACCCCCAATCAACAAGAGCACAAAAATTACTCTGATTAAAGTCACGTCAACATCAAAATAATCCGCCAACCCACCACAAATCCCCGCAATAAGCGCCCCGTCTTCATTTCGATATAGTTTTTTATTTGTCATATTCATAGTATATAATAACCCCATGACAGAATGTGCTCCTGAAATTTCCCAACACGAAACACAGCTACGAACCACTCAAAAAAAAGTACTTGGTAGAGACCCTTTATCACTAAATCAACCAACTAACCAAGAAAGTTTGTCAGAAAATTATCCATATAAATCTTATACAAATTCGGATGGAGAATTCGTACCAGTAACTGGGATTATTTCTATTGATGCTGCTAATCAACCAAATCCAAAAGTCGAACAATTAAAAACAGAACTCAATCAAACCAGAGAAAAATGTATTGTTGACCAACTGACTGGTTTAGAAAATCGTCACGGATTAGAACGAGCCAAGCCGAAACTTGAAGTCGATCGTTACCCTGTTTTTTTTATTGTTGCTGATCTTGATGGTTTAAAAAGAATTAATGATCAATATGGTCACGATGCTGGAGATAGATATATTCTTTCATTTGTTAAATTTGTCAAAGAAGCTCTTCGCCCAGGCGATGACGGTTATCGTACTGGTGGAGATGAATTTTTAATTACTGCCAAAAATATTAATACAGACCCAAATTTTTCACCAGAAATTTTAAGGTTAAGAATACTTGAAAAATTAGAAGAATTTAATGAAGACAATTATTACTCTAAAAAGTCAGAAGATAGGACAATTGACCATCCATTACAATTTACTTTTGGGATTGAATCTACTAAATTAGAATTAATTGGTCAAAATCTTAACGAAGATCAGCGTCTTAAGGAAATTAATCGTGCTATTAGAATTGCTGATAAAAAGGAAGTTAATCTTAAAAAAAGAAAAAAAGCTAAACAAACCGAACAAAATCCTCAACAATAAAATCAAATCACATTAATTCTTTTCCAACTCCCAAAACACGATTTTCTCCGTCAATTTTTCTTGTCTATTTACTTTAAATTTCCCCAGCGAACTTACTTCCCACACCGTTTCTGTCCCTGGCGGTCTATTCACCGGCGCCACCAAGAATAATTTTTCTGCTTTTGGATATTCTTCCACTCCCATCGGTCCACACTTTTTTAGGTTTAATAAATATCTCAAATCATAAGCTCTAGTATCTCCTTGTACTGTGGCCGCCACCTCAAAATTTTTCGGGCATCCGTTTTTGGTTATTAAATCAACAGCTTTTTGTTGTTCATTATAATTCCAACCCTCAATCACATCCAACGGGGCATAGTTTTTAAAAATATTAATTTGAATTAAAGATATTGTCACCAACAAAACAATTAAAATAACCCCAGATTTAGTCTTATTTTTAACCAAAGAAAGTAATTTAAATAAACCATAAATAGTAAAAACTAGTAAAGGAAAAACAAAATAATGTGAAGTTAATTCTCCACCTTGATTTGAATGGGTAAAAATATAAAAAATTGTTTTTATATTGTAAAAGCCATGTCTAATTTCAAAAATAAAAAATGGTAAATTTCCCAATACAAAGCCTAAAATGATCGCTAAATAATATTTTAAAAATTTAATTTTCTTGGATTTTATCAATAAAAATATAAACCAAAATCCCCAAAATACGGCACTATAATGACAAGCAAACCCAAACCCCCAACAAACTGCCGCCAAAAATAAATACTTTATTTCTTTTTTCACCAAATATTTATCAGAAATCAAAAGTACCAAAATCGACAAAGGAATTAACAAATGTGGATTCCAAAAAAAACGACTATGAATTATCAAATATGGCGATATCGCCATAAATAAAAAAGTTAATAATACCCAAAAAGAATTAAATTTTTTCCTTAAAAAAAATACCAAAATTAAGTAAGAAATTAACTCTAAAAATATAAAAATAACCGTAATATTCATTGGATCCCATTTACTTATTAATCCCACAATTGCCAAAACATAATAATAATTAGCTCCAATAAAAAAGTTTCGTCCCATAAACGATTTTGAAGTTACCATTGGCCCCACCAGCCTTATCTTTCTTTCATCAACCATGGTTTTGGTTTCCAATAAATGAATTCCTTGATCCAGTCTAAAACCAATTAGCTGATTTAATTTGTTTAATCTAATAAACAAGTACAAAACCGAAATCAAAACTAAGCCAATCAAAAACAATTTATTTTTTTTCATTCGTTTCTTCATTATCAAACTTTTTCGTCCAAGCCTCAACTAGTGAGTAACAGCAACCGCAATAATTTTGCTTATAAAACCCACTAGTTTTTAAATCACTTGTTACTTCTTTTGGTACCAAAAACTTAATCCCAAATTCTTTTTCTAAATTTTTCCCAATTTCCACAATTTTTTCTTTATTTTGATAATGGCTCGTCACCAAAGTAGAGGACACCATCTCAAATCCTTTTTCTTTAGCATATTCAAACGTCTTTCCTAACCTTAATTTCCAGCACTCAATGCAACGCCCTGCCCTGTCAAGGGAAGGGTCGGGAAAGGGTTTGATTTGATTGAAGTATTCTTTCGGGCTCCAATCCGGCACCACTAATTTTATTTTATTTTCTTCACAAATTTTTTGTGCCGCTTTTAATCGGGTTAAAGATTCTGATCTTGGATGAATATTTGGATTATAAAAATATCCCACAATTTCTACTGACTCATTTTTCAATGAGTCCACCATCTTTAGTAAACAATCCGCACAACAAGTATGAATCAAAATTTTCATTTTTTAGCCAAAAGCTCCCTCATCTTCTCCCATCCTTCTTTCACTTCTGGTTTTTCAAAGTGTTTTCTAGCCGGTTCCAATTTTTCAATCAACCAATCAGCTAAACCATTTTTTAAATCTAATGGAAACAATTTTCCCGATTTGTAATCTTCAATCAATTGATCAACTTCAGTGTACACAATATCACCACCAAATTTTTCTGGTCTGGCAATTTTAAAATTTCCCGTTTTTTCTCCCCAAAACACCAAAGTTTGTACCCAATTAATCAATGGATTAAATTCAATTTCTTGCGGTGGCGCATAAGCTTTTTTAATTTTTTCTCTAATTTCATCAGGAGTATCGTGAATAAATACTGCGCTGTTTGGTTTCGATTTGCTCATTTTTAACGATTCTGCTACAGCAATCTCTCGTCCTTCTTCAACTGCTTTTTGATCTTGTTTAACATCTTTATCCGGTCCAGTTAATCCGGCAATCAAATTTTGATGCACCGCAATAGGTGAAATAATCTCACCCTTAGCATTTTTTAACGGATTAATGGTTAATTTTTTAGCTACATCTTTGGCAATTACATGAGCCTTTCTTTGATCCATCCCCGCATGAGCAATATTAGCTTTCAGGGTAAAAATATCTGCCACTTGCAATGGTGGGTAAAACAACGTCGACATACTTACATCAGTTCCTTGAGTTTTTCCCATAATTGAAATTGACCTTAAATTACGTGATAATGTTACATTTTTACCCACTTCCATAAATGTTTCCCAATGGATTAAATTATTTTCATATAAATCTCTTCCAGTCACAAATTCGACTTGATTCTCTTCTATCCCAAAACATTTTAATGACGCGATTAACCCTTGTTTAAAATAATGTTCAGTCGCCCAGCGGATATTTTCCCAATCTCCACCAAGTTTATTGTTCAAATAAGAATGAAAATCAGCCAAAAGTATTTTGCATTTAACCCCAGCTTTCAAAAAATCCGCAATTTTACCCATTGACATCAATCCGGTTCCCAAATGAATTAATCCCGAAATTTCAAAACCAATATAGTGATTAAGCTCAGTTCCTGATTCTATTAAATTTCTCAAATCACCCTCAGTCAAGACTTCCTGACAATTACGGGTAATAAGGTGAATTTTTTCTTCTGTCGTCATGGCCAAGTATAGATTAAACTTAGCCTTTTTTCCAGCTTTATTTTTTGTAATATTCCTTTATTTGGAACAATACATACCAACTCAACCCAGTTCCAATCACCAATCCACCTAAATCCATTTTTAATAAACTTGATACTGCATTTATCAAAGATATCCAATACATCACTTTCCAAGCTTTTTTCTCTTTTTTAAATAATCCTGGGATTATTACAATTGCCAACACTCCGGTAATCAAAGCAAAAATAATAGAAACTGAATAACCAATTCCTGCTCTAAATCCTCCCATATAAGCAAATGGTGACAGCATTGTTAGCCCAATTAATGACAATACCATCGGTATCATCACTACCAATGCCAACAAAGATAAATATGGTAATAATTTTACAATAATATCTTTTGCTTTAGTTGGTAAATTCCACACTTTTTTAGTAAAAAAATCTTCTAGTTTTGTTTCCAAATCATCCAATAAATTTTTAACTTCTTTTTTTACATCCTCTTGTTTAGTTATTTTTTTCTTTTTCATATAAATTATTCTACTTCATTTACCAAATAAAAGTAAAGTATTTTTCAGCTTGTATTCAGATAAAGCTTTATAATAAACTTATGAAAATACTTATTGTTGAAGATGAACATCTCATCGCCACCTCTCTCAAAAAAGGTTTAGAACAAGAACATTACACTGTCGATATCGCTTTTGACGGCATTGAAGGCTATGATCTTGCCGCTACTGGGGATTACGATATTATTTTGCTTGACTTGATGTTACCGGGGCTTGATGGTCTTTCTATTTGTAAAAAACTTCGGGAAGAAAAAAATAATACTCCAATTTTAATGTTGACCGCTAAAAGTCAACTCGAAGATAAAATCAAAGGTCTCAACAGTGGTGCTGATGATTATTTAACCAAACCATTTGCTTTTGAAGAACTTCTCGCTCGAATTCGCGCTCTTAGTCGTCGACCTCAACAATCAACCAGTAAAGTGTTAACCGTCGGTGATTTAAGTATTGATACTACCAATTATCAGATCAAAAGAGGAAATAAAGAGATTCGTCTTTCTAGTAAAGAATATTCTCTTTTAGAATGTTTAGTCCGTCATACCGGCCAAATTTTAAATAAAGATCAACTAATTCAATATGTTTGGAGTTACGAGTCTGATATTTTACCCAACACAGTTGAGGTCTACATTCGCAATCTTCGTCAAAAAATTGATAAACCTTTTAAAAAGAAACTTATCCAAACCATCCGTGGTTTTGGCTACAAAATTAGTACATAATTAATTAATGTTTTGCTACTTACTAAAAGCTATTTACTAATTAACTAATCAATGTTTAAACAGGCTCGTATCAAACTAACTTTATGGTATGTCTTAATTATTAGTATCGTTAGTTTCTTTTTTAGTCTTTTAATTTATAGCCTCATCAATAGTGAAATAACTCGTTTTGCCAATTCTCAACGCAATCGTATCGAACATCAATTAGTAATTCAAAATCCAAATCTTCCTCCTCAACCAATTGTTATGGTCGATCAAGATTTACTTACTGAAAGTCGAGAACGTCTTAAACTTAATCTTCTTATTATCAACGGTATCATCATTATTATTTCTGGTAGCCTTTCTTATTTTTTAGCCGGTATTACTCTCAAGCCAATTCAAAAAATGTCCGAAGATCAAAAGCGGTTTATTTCCGATGCTTCCCATGAACTTCGTACTCCTATTACTGCCATGAAATCTCTTTTTGAAGTCACTTTACGTGATAAAAATCTAGATCTTAAAGAAGCCAAGAAAGCCATTAGCTCTGGTATTGAACAAAGTGATCGTCTTAAAAATCTTTCAGATTCATTACTAGAACTTAGCCGACTTGAAGTTAATCACATCGAATCTCAATTTCAAGTTTTATCTCTTAAAAAAATTATTTCTGAATCAGTGGCTCAAATTAAACCAAAAGCTGATCTTAAAAAAATAAAAATAATTTCAAAAACTACCAACACTAAAACCTTTGGTGACCAAAATCGTCTCATCGAACTTTTTACTATCTTTCTTGATAATGCCATCAAATATAGCCCCAACAATACCAAAATTAAAATTATTTCCAAAATTATTAGTAAAAAAAATATCATCAAAATTATTGATCAAGGTATTGGTATTGACCAAAAAAACCTACCAAAAATATTTGATCGTTTTTATCAAGCCGATAATGCTCGAACCAAAACTGAAAATTCTGGTTATGGTCTGGGCCTTTCTATTGCTCAAAAAATTATCGAATCTCATCACGGTTCAATCAAAGTTTCCAGTCAAGCCAATGTTGGTACCAAATTCATTATTTATTTACCTTTATTCAGTTAGGCTTCAGATTTCCCCAATAAACTCACGGCTATGAAACCTATTAAGCAATTCTTTATTAATATTAAAAATAAATTTATCTCTTTGCCTAAATTTGTCAGAATTTTATTAATCATTGTCCTTGTCGGGGGAACCGGTTGGTTTGTCTATTCTAAAATAATTTCCAGTAATACCCCCAAAATTCAAACCAAAACTACCACTGTCGAAAAAGGTACTTTGGTTACTTCCATCTCTGCTACCGGTACTATTACTTCATCCAACAAAACCACTATTACTACTGGTGCTACCGGTACTATCAAAAAAGTTTATGTTAAAAATGGTGACACTGTCACCAAAGGTCAAAAAATTGCCGATATCACTCTAGATGATGATGGTACTTATAATCAAACCATTGCTTGGGCCAATTATGCCTCTATGCTTGAAAAAGAAAAACAAACTATTGCTGATCGCACTAGTGCCGACATCCAAATGTGGCAAGATCGCCAAAGTCTTTTAGATGCCGAAACAGAATATAACAAAATGATTGCTGGTGCCTGGAACGACAAAACCAAAGCAGAATATACTTATAATGAAAAAGCGGTCGTTACTAAAGCTTTTCAACTAGCCAAGGAAAAATTTACTGCTGATGAAACTACTTACACTAACTTTTCGGCTATGATTGCCAAAGCTAAACAGCAAACCTCTAATGCTTATGATAGTTATAAAAAAGTTTCTTCTACTATTTATGCCACCTCTGCCGGAGTTATTAGTAATTTAAGTATCGCCGAAGGTGTCATTATTTCCAACTCTTCTACTTCTATTACTGTTTCTACTGGTACCAATAGTAGCGAAAATTCATCTTCGGTTACTTCTCATACTGTCGGTAGTATTACCAATCCCAAGGGCCAATATCAAGCCACTCTTAGTCTAACCGAATCAGATATTGTTAAAATTAAATCTGGCCAAAAAGTTACTATGACCATGGATGCTTTTGATGGGATAACTTTTACTGGATCAATTCTTTCTGTGGATGTTGCTGGTGCTACTACTTCTGGTGTTACTTCTTATTCAGTTGTCGTCCTTCTTGATGACACTGACAAAGAAATTTATACCAATATGGCTGTTACCGCCACCATTATTATTAATTCTCAATCAGACGTTTTATTAATTCCTTCAACTGCCATTGACACCGCCAATGATGGTACTTCTACTGTTCAACTAATTAAAGATGGTGTCACGTCTACGGTCGCTGTTACTTTAGGTTCCACCAACGATAGTCAAACAGTAATTAAATCTGGCCTAAGTGAAGGGGATACTATCATTGCTTCTTCTATCAGTAATCAATCAAAATCAAATAATAATACTTCATCCGACTTTAGTTCTTCTAATCGAAGTTCTAGTACTACCAAAAGTAGTAGCAGTGGTAGCAGTATTATGATGGGTTCTGGTGGTCCTCCAGGAATGTAATTTTAAAAAATATGTCTAATCCAAAACCGATTATTATTGTCAAAAATCTGTCTAAGATTTATAAAACTGATGTTCTTGAAACTGTCGCTCTCGACAACGCTTCATTTCAAATCAACGAAGGGGAATTTGTGGCTATTATGGGTCCATCAGGCTCAGGGAAATCAACCCTGATGCATATTCTTGGAGCTTTAGACAAGCCGACATCTGGTGAATATATTCTCGATGGTAAAGATGTTAGTCATCTTTCTGATGATGAATTGTCAGAAATTCGTAATCAGAAGATCGGTTTTATTTTTCAAGCCTTTAATCTTTTACCTCGAACTTCAACTCTTAAAAACGTTATGTTACCCATGAGTTATGCCGGTATCCCCAAAGAAGAACGAGAAATTACTGCTAAAAAATTTTTAACCATGGTTGGGTTAGGGGACAGACTTCATCACACTTCCAGTCAGATATCTGGTGGTCAACAACAACGCGTCGCTATTGCTCGTTCTTTAGTTTTAAATCCGGCTTTAATTTTAGCTGATGAACCAACTGGGAATATTGCTTCTTCTCAAGCCGATGAAATTATGGCTATTTTTGAAAAATTAAATGATGAAGGCCACACTATTGTTATGATTACTCACGAACCAGATATAGCGCAACATGCCAAAAGAATTATTTTTATTCGCGATGGAAAAATAGTCAAAGACAGTATTAATCATCATCGCCGTAGTGTTTCTATCAAAGAGGAGGTGGCTAAAAATGACTGAGTTTTGGGAATTGCTAAAAGAAAGTTTTACTAGCTTAAAACTCAATAAAATGAGAACTGGTCTGGCCATGCTGGGCATTATTATTGGGATTGGTTCGGTTATTGGTCTTATTTCTATTGGGCAATCATCTCAAAAATCAGTTACTTCAAAAATTGAATCTCTTGGTTCAAACTTAGTCACTGTTTCTCCTGGTTCTCAACGTTCCGGTATGGTTCGTGGAAGTAGTACGGTTAAAACGTTAACCCTAGCTGATGCCGATGCTTTAGAAAAAGCCGATCTTTCCGCAGTTTCACTTGTTTCTCCAGAATATTCTGGCCGTTACCAAGTAGTAGCTGGTGATGCTAATACTAATATTAGTATTTATGGTGTTAAGTCGACCTATTCCACTATTCATAACTTAAAAGTTAGTAGTGGTCGTTTTATCACCGACAGTGATTACAATTCCAATGCCCATGTTGCTGTTATTGGTCCTGATACTGTTGAAGAACTTTATGGCAGTTCAGACTACAATTGTCTTGGTGAAACTATTCGTATTAATGGTCTAAATTTCACCATTGTTGGTATCACTGTTGCCAAAGGTACTAGTGGCATGGGTAGTAGTGATAGTGCTGTTTATATTCCCTTGTCTACTGGCATGAAACAACTTTTTGGTGTCACGTATTTAACCTCCTTGGCTGTCCAAGCCGCTAGTAGTGATGTTATTGTTCAAGCTCAAAATCAAATTGGTTATTTTCTTTTAACTCGTCATAAAATTGCCGATGCCTCTAGTGCTGATTTTTATATTCGCTCTTCCGAAGAAATGCTTGAAACAGTTTCTAGTATTACTGGTACTTTTACTTCTCTGTTATCCGGTGTTGCGGCAATTTCTCTCATTGTCGGCGGCATTGGCATTATGAATATTATGTTAGTTACTGTTACTGAACGTACTCGAGAAATTGGTCTTCGCAAAGCTCTTGGAGCCAAAAAGAAAACTATTATTACTCAATTTTTAACCGAATCCATTATTCTTACTTTTAGTGGTGGTCTTATTGGAATAATTGTTGGTATTGCTCTTTCTTATGGTTATTCTGTTTTCAATTCTTCTGTTTTTGCTATTTCTATTAGTTCAATTCTTTTAGCCTTTTTTGTTTCTGTTGCTATTGGTGTGCTTTTTGGTTGGTATCCTGCCAAAAAAGCCGCCTCCCTTCAACCTATCGAAGCTCTCCGCTACGAATAATTTCAGTTTATCTTAAGTTTTTAGTTTTAACATTCTAATTATTGAAATTTAAAACATTTAAAATTGATTAAAAATTTCAAATTAAAAATTAAAAATTAATCTCTATGTCAGAAAAAGAAAATAAATATAAAAAATATATTCTTCCTACTAGTCTTTCAATCGTCTTCTTAGTTGTTGGTTTTGGTCTTGGTATTCTTTTCCAAAAAAATCAACTTAAATCATCTTTTGCCAATAGAACCGGTCAATTCCAAACAGGTGAAGGTATGGGTAACCGTACCGGTAATCGTAATAATCAAAATGGTCAAGGTACTGGCACTGGTCTCAAAAATGGCACTGGTTCTGGTGCTACTTTTGGTGAAGTCACCAAAATCGACGACACTTCTATTACTATTAAAACCATCGATGGTGGCTCAAAAATTATTTTAATTTCCGATTCTACTGCTTTTAACAAATCTACTTCTGTTGCTAAAACCGATTTAAAAGTTGGTTCTCAAGTTCGAGTTGATGGTACAACTGATACCAACACTGGCAGTGTTAGTGGTAAAACCATTGAAATTGATCCCGCCCGCAACGGCCAAACCACCCCCGCCCCTCAACAATAATTAAAATCATTTTAATTTGTAGAGACGTCCCTTTGGGGCGTCTCTACTTATTCATCTAATATCTAGAATCTAGTATCTAAAATCTAGTTTGCTGCCAACAACCTCGCTCTATTCCATTTTTTACATTTCTCACATTTCAAATATTTTCTGTTGACTAAATTCAGTGTATAAAATTCTTTCAAAAAATTTATTTGTTGTTTGTGTCCACATTTATCACATTCATAACCAAAATAACGACAATGCCAACTTACAATCCAAGCGACGAGACCAATCAATACCAAAATCCACCAAAATATTAATCCATTTTCTACTAAATAAACCGCCACCACCATTTCTGCTATCACCAATACTATTAATCTCCAAATCACCGCTCCAACATCTTTTATTTCTACTTTTCTATATTTCATTAATTAATTATATCCCCATGATTTTTTTAGTCCCTTGCATTACATAGTACTATGCCATATAATCCCACTATTATGAAAGACACTGGTGAACAAAATTCACAGCTTCGCAAAGGATTACTGGAACTTGCTGTTCTTTTGGTAATTAGTCGCGGTCCTGTTTATGCCAGTGATATTTTAAAAAAATTAAAAATTAATCATTTATTAGTGGTTGAAGGAACTCTTTATCCACTTTTAAGTCGTCTCAAAAATGAAGGAAATCTTGATTATCAATGGCAGGAATCAAAAAATGGTCCGCCTCGAAAATATTATCAACTTACCCCATCTGGTCAAATCAATTTAAAAAATATTCAAGAAACTTGGATCAATCTTAATAAATCAATTAATTCTTTAATTAAAAAATAAAATGAAAAAAACACTCACTGTTAATCTTAATCGTCAAGTTTTTTATCTTGATACTGATGCCTACGATCAGTTAGAAAATTATCTTGAAAGTATTAAAAAATATTTTCAAGAACAAGAATCTCTTGATGTTGTCGACGATATCGAAGCCCGTATTGCCGAAAAATTTACCGAAATTACCGGTAACTCGAAGAAAGTTGTCCAAATTGAAGATGTTTCAAAAATAATTACAGAAATGGGCAGTGTCAACGATATCACTGGTGAAACCGAAATTAATTCAACTGATGAAATTAAAACAGAAAAAGTGAAGAAAAAATTATTTCGCGATCCTGAAACTAAAATTTTAACTGGTGTGGCTGCTGGTTATGGTTGGTATTTTGGTATTAAATCTCTCTACATCAGAATTCTTTTTCTTATTTTATTTTTTAACCCGTCCACTTCTTGGTTAGCTATTGTTGCCTATATTGCTTCTTGGTTAATCATTCCCGAAGCCAAAAATAATTGGGAAAAATTAGAGATGAAAGGTAAACCAGCTACCGTAAGTCAACTCCAAACCGCTTTCGAAGAAAAAACTTCTAAAATTGTTTCTTCTATCGAAACTAAGTCTCGAAATATTCTTCAAAAAATAATTTCGTCTGTTTTAAAATTATTTAAATTCTTTTTTAAATTAGGTTGTCGTTTAGTCGGTTTTTTCACTTTTATCTCGATTGTTTTGACGATTGTCGCTATTGTTGTTGGCATGGTTCTAGTTTATTTTCAACCAAACTTACCTTATTTTGATCTCAGTTTCTTTAGATCCATCGGTTCTCCTTGGTTAGAAGTAGGCTATGTTGCCCTAGCCGTCACTATTTTAATGCCTTTGATTTTTATTCTCGACTTGGCCGATAATCTTATGACTCTCAAATGGCGCACTTCTGTTCAAAAAGTTTTAGTCATGTTAGTTACTTGGATGTTTTCCTTAATTATTGCTTGTTCTGTTGCCAAAGTTACTTATCCAAAATATCAGACCCAACTCAATAGTTTTGTTCAACACCTAAGATATATCAATTATATTGATGAAGCCAATTCTCAAGTCATTACAGTTACTAATATAAAACAAATTGATATCTCTTCAGTTAAAGAAGTAAAAATTACTCAAGCCAACGTTGATGAAGTTAAAATTATTGGTAATCAAACTCAAATAGACGAATTAACTAAAAATTTTTCTGATGGTTTATTAACTATTCAAGGTAAAAACGAAAAATGGTTTGGTTGTCATGATTGTACTGGCCGTGTCAGCTCTGTCAGAGTCGAAATCAAAACTAAAAATATTAGCTCGATTAAACTAAATAATACCGATGCTTGGATCTACTCAACCAGTGGCAACAGTAATTTAACTCTTGGTCAAATGGTCGGAGTCAAAATTGAAGGCACCCTTAATCAACTTACTCTCAAAAGCGATTCTCACTCGGTTATTAATCTAATGGACGCTACCATCAACCAAGTTGATGCTCAATTATTCCAATCTGTTCTCAAAACTGCTGCTAAGAAAATCAAAATTATTGGAGACAGTAATTCTACTTTAATTTATAAAAATACTTCTCAAATAATCAGCGGTGAAAATGACAAAACCAATCAACAAAAATATATTCTATCTGAAGATAGAGAAAAATTAACTAAAACTATTGAAGAAACCATTATCAGTCTTGATGGTGTCAAAAATAAAATTAAAGATTTTAATTGGTCAACTGATTTTGAAACTCAAAATGATTCTGGTTTTTACAATCTTTACACTTTTGTCAAACCTCAAAACACCACGGATGTTTATGTTCTTTGGCTTGTTGAAAAAAATGGTGTCATCACTTTAAAAAATTCCTTTAAAATAACCAATTGGGAAGAAGTTCATTATTTAAATTTGGTCAATGATAAGTTTCTCCGAATTAATGGTCAAGTCTACGGCCCAGAATTAAAAGAAGAGACTAAAGAGATTTATATTGATAAAATCAAAAATACTTTACAAATTAAACCAATATTAGAAGAAAATTTCTAAATTATTTATGAAAAAACACAAAAAGAAAATAATAATTCTTATTATTTTAATCATCATTGGTTCTTTTATATTTTTTAATATCAAAAAATCCAAATCCGGTTCATCTAGTCTTACTACTAATGTTCAAAGTAAAAACCTCCAAGAAAAAATCTATTTATCTGGAAGTCTTGACGCCCTTTCAAAAGCTAAAATAAGTTTTGTCGGCGACAGTAAAATAACTTGGATTGGGGCCAAAGTTGGTGATCAAGTCAAAAAATATCAAAGTTTAGCCAAGCAAGATACTGCTGAAATTGAAAAATCACTCAAAGCTAGTCTTAATAATTATTTAGTTAGTCGTGATAGTTTCGATCAAACCGTTAGCGATAACAATCTAGGTGACCAATCAGATCCCAAAAATATTGCTGAAATGAAACGAATTATTAATAAATCTCAACTCAGTTTAAACAATTCTGTTATTGATGTTGAATTAAAAGATATGGCTATTAAAAAGACATATTTATCCACTCCCATCAAAGGAATCGTCACTACAGCTCCAACTTCTCAAACAGGCGCTTATCCAATTGCTACCGATTATTTTGAAATAGTCGATCCAGAAACTGAATATATTTCTGCCTTAGTTAGTCAGCAAGATGTTATTAAATTAAAAGTTGGTCAAAAAACTAAAATTACTCTCGATTCCTACCGTGAATCACCATTTGAGGGGACTATCAGCTACGTTTCTTATTCACCTGTTGATACTACTAATAATAAATATGAAGTCCGAATTTCTTACAAAAGAGATACGGCAAAATATAATTATCATTTAGGTATGACTTCCGAAGTTGAAGTTTTGCTTTCAGAAAAAAATAATGCCCTAGTTGTTCCTCGTCAATACATCACCAGTGATAATGGCAAACGCTATGTTAATTTAATTAACACTAAAATGGTTGAAAAGAAAGAAGTCCTAACTGGCATGGAAAATTACGAAGATATAGAAATTTTGTCTGGAGTTAGTGTTGGTGACACTCTTAGTTATGTCAAACAATAAGACTGATTTTATTATTGAAGCCAAAAATATTTCTCGTGTTTACGGTGGTAAAGACGAAGAAGTTTGTAAAGCCCTTGATAATGTTTCCTTTACTGTCAAAAAAGGCGAAAGTGTCGCTATTATCGGCAAATCTGGTAGTGGCAAATCAACCCTGATGCATATTCTGGCTTGTCTCGATAAACCTAGTTCTGGTCAACTTTTTATTAATGGTCAAGAAGTCTCCCAAATGTCTCCCAAAGAGTTAGAAAAACTCCGTGGTGAATCTTTTGGTTTTGTTTTTCAACAATTCTTTCTTAATCCCAACGATACAGTTTTAGAAAATGTTATTTTACCTTTAAAAATAACCGGCCAAGATTCCAAAAAAATCCGCGAAGAAAAAGCCATTACTATGTTAAAAGAAGTTGATATTTTAAGTAAAAAAAATAACAAATCAAAAAATCTTTCTGGTGGACAAAAACAAAGAGTTTGTATTGCCAGGGCTTTAGTTGGCAATCCTCAAATAATTTTTGCTGATGAACCTACTGGGAATCTTGACAGTACTAATGGTGCTATGGTTGAAAAAATTCTTTTTGGTTTAAATAAAAGAGGAATTACTTTAATACTGGTCACTCACGATATCGAGTTGGCTTCAAAATGTCAGAAACAAATAATGATTAAAGATGGCAAAATTGTCAAAAGCTTATGAAAGTAAACGATATTATTACTACCGCCAACAACAATCTTTTCAGAAACAAAACCAGAACTATTTTGACTACTCTGGCTGTGGTTATTGGTTCAGTTACTTTATTGGTGGCTGAAAGTGTTGGTAATGGTTTTGAGCAATATGTTGCTAATAATTTAGAGACTGGTTCATCTCGTATTTTCCGTCTTACCAAAAAAAGTGCCGATACTTATAAATATGGAGAAATTACTAAATTCAAAGATTCAGACAAAGAAGACGACACTCAAGTTTTTCGTTCTTCCGATGTTAGCTATCTCAAGAATACTTATCCTTCCATTATCAAAGATGTTTTTTATCCTCAATATCTCAGTTTAGCCTCAATTTCTCGAAATGGTTACGAAAAATTTACTGCCTCAAGCGGAGTAATTTTTCCCGATACATCAGCCAAATTAATTAGTGGTCAAGTTCCAAAATTTAATCAAATTCTGATTAGTCAGGAATATATCGAACCACTTGGTTTTATTAATGCCGATGATGCTGTTGGTAAAGTGGTGACCCTTAATGCTTGGGATAACAATCGAAAATCCTCCAAGGAATTTTCTTTGATTGTCTCTGGAGTTACTCACAAAAGTGAGAGCACATATCCTCTTCAGGTCAGTTATGAAACCGCCACTTATATCAATCAAATAGTTTCTCCTGAATCAGTTAATCCTCAAGCCTCCAGTTATCTCCAAATTTATACTAGTGATTTGTCAAAATCTGAAATTACTGAGTTCAAAGAAAAATTATCCCATGCCGGCATCGAAGCCTCTTCTTACGAAGATCAAAACAAACAAATGTTTCAAATTGTCGACATCCTCCGAGCCATCATGCTTGGCGTGGCTGCTATTTCATTAGCTGTGGCTACTTTTGGTATCGTCAACACTGTCTTAATGGGAATCTTAGAAAGAACCAAAGAAATTGGTTTAATCAAGGCTCTTGGTGGTAGTAAAAAATTAATCTTTCAATTATTTACTTTTGAATCTCTCTGTATTGGTTTTTGGGGATATATTATCTCAGTAATTTTAGCCATAATTCTAGGATTTATCATTAACCCCATTTCTCATATGACTTTCTTAAAAGACATTGAGGAATTCACTCTGTATGTCTTAACTCCACTATCAATCGTAAAAATATTTTTTGTTGTTATGGCTGTATCCTTTGGCGCCAGTTTCTTCCCCTCCCTAAAAGCCTCAAAACTCGATCCTATCGAAGCCCTCAGGTCAGAATAATTAGTCTAATTTCTTCCACTTCAGTCTCAATGAGTTAGTTACTACTGACACACTACTTAGCGACATCGCCATTCCGGCAAATATCGGATTTAGTTGAATCCCCCAAATCGGATAGAGAAGTCCGGCGGCCACTGGTATTCCTACTAAGTTATAAATAAATGCCCAAAATAAATTTTCTTTAATTGTTTTTAATGTCGATTTAGACAATCTCCAAGCTTTATATACTTTACCAATATCACCTTTCAAAATTGTTATCTGAGCCGATTCTATGGCAATATCCGATCCGTTACTCATCGCAATTCCTACGTCAGCTTGTACTAGTGCTGGAGCGTCATTAATTCCATCTCCCACCATAGCTATATTTTTCCCCATCATCTGTCTCATATATTTTATTTCGCTTGATTTTTTGTCTGGTGTCATCCCTGACATTATTCCGCCAATTTTTACCTGTTTATCAATAAAACTTGCTACTCTCATATTATCTCCAGTCATCATTATTGTCTGGATTCCTTGATTCTTAAAATCTTCAATCGTTTTTGATACACCATCTTTTACTATGTCACTTATTCCTATTTGTCCAATCAATTTATTATCAATTTTAATGTCAATCACTGTTTTCCCTATATGTTCCCATTCTTTATTTCCTTTTTCTGATTTCAAAATTTCTACTGTTTTGTTTTTAATTTTTCCTTTTACCCCCAGACCTATCGTTGCTAAAAAATCATCACATTCCAATAAATTAATTTTTCTTTTTTCTGCCTCATTAACTATTGCCAACGCCAATGGGTGTTCCGACTTTTTTTCTATCGAAGCGGCATACCTTAACAAGTCATCATCTAAATATTTTTTATCCAATATTTTTATATCCGTTACTTGTGGTTCGCCTTTGGTGATTGTTCCCGTTTTATCAAACACTATGGTATTAATTTTGGCTAAATTTTCCAAACCCAAAGCGTTTTTAATTAAAATTCCCATCTCTGCTCCTCGGCCTACTGCTGCAATTATTGCCGTTGGTGTGGCCAAACCCAAAGCACAAGGACACGCCACCACCAATACCCCCACCAATGAAGTTATCGCTATTGATAGTGACCCTGCCATCAACCACCCCACAAAAGTTAATCCCGCAATTACCAACACTATTGGTACAAAAACTGCCGAAATTTTATCTGCCATTTTTTGGACTGGTGCTTTTGAATTTTGAGCCTCTTCCACAATTTTAACAATTTGAGCCAACACCGTTTTTTCACCCACCCCTGTCGTTTTTATTTTTACAAACCCTTGTTTATTAATGGTGGCTCCAATTACTTTATCGCCTTCTTTTTTATCTACTGGTACCGCCTCACCGCTGATCATTGATTCATCCACTGAAGTTTTTCCTTCCAAAATTATTCCATCCACTGGAATTTTAAATCCAGGTTTAATCAAAACTATTTCTCCTAAAATTACTTCTTCTAATGGCACTTCTATTTCTTTATTATTTCGCCATACCAATGCTGTTTTGGCTTGTAAACCCAATAGTTTTTTAATTGTCTCTCCAGTTTTTTCTTTCGATCTACTTTCCAAATATTTTCCCAAAGTTACAAATCCAATTACTCCAATTACCGCGTCAAAATAAACCATTCCGGGTAAATTTAATTTAGTCAAAATTTCTGGAAATATCATAATCACCGTACTATAAACAAAAGCTGTTCCTGTCCCAATTCCAATCAATGTATCCATATTAGACACCCCTTGTCTGACAAAATTTATTATCCCTTTCAAAAATGGTTTACCTACTAATACATAAAAAAAAGTTGCTATTCCCAATAATATCCAATTCCAAATTTTTGGTCCAATTGGCAAAGATGGTAGACCTGGCCAAATCAATGCCAATAGATCTCGCACTGTTAATCCCAAAATAAAAATTAATATTGGCAAAATTAACCATATTTTTATTTTTTCCAAAGCATTTTCATTTTTATTATTTTCTTTTCCCAAGTCTACTTTATAACCCGATTTTTCTATTTCTTCATAAATTTTATTTTCCGATATTTTTGTTTCATCAAATTCCACCTCCGCCTTTTCTGTCGCATAACTTACATTAATATTTTTTATTCCTTCAACCTTTTTTAATCTGTTCTCAATAATTTGCGAACAACTCACACAATGCATTCCCTTAATTTTTATTAAATTCGTTTTCATTTTATTCAACAACTACCAGTTCACCTTTATGAGGCAACCCCATAGCACAAGTAAATTGATAAACGCCAGTTTTTTCTGGAGTAAATTCCATCACCAAAGTTTTTCCCTTAGTCAATGTTTGTGGTTTCTCAAAAACCCCTGGTAATTTTATGGTACTCATACAACCATATTCATTTATCAAAACTTCAATTTCCAACCTAACTTTTTCTCCCTTTTTTACCGTTATTTGATACGGACTAAATCCAAAATTAGTGTAAGTTGCTTTTACAACTTTAATTTTTTCATTAGTTATATTTTTATTATCAAAATTATTTATATTTTTGCCGACATATTGGCCCAAATTTAGTTGTAAAAATAAATTATAAAACACCAAAAACAATACCAATAATCCTATCGCTTTTTGATTTTTAATCATCTTTTCACTTCCCAATCCAATCAACCACAAGGGGGTACTGCTTCCCAGCACAAATACCAACATTGTTATCAATCCAATCCAAAAACCACCACTCATTACAGCCACTCCTTCAACTAACAAAGTAAAACCACAAGGCAATAACACTGTTAATACCCCGATTATTAATGGTAATTTTTTATTACCTATTTTTTTAATCCAAGATTTTGGTAAATTAATTTTTATTCCCAATGCCCATTTCACTCCCATCATTTGCAAACTCACTATTATCATTACCAAAGAAACTACTATCAATAAAATATTAGTAAAAGCGCCAATTGCTATTTTTTGTCCCAACAAGCCTAATATTCCCCCTACTATTGAATAAGACAAAATCCTTCCTAACAGTATTTGCCACCGTTCTTTAGTGTAAGTCACTATTATTCCACTCAATAATGCTCCACAACTCGAAAATCCCGCAATTATTCCAAAAATAAAAATAGCCACCAAAGAACTTTGACTATTAATTTTCAAAAATCCACCAAATCCAAATTTATTTAAAAAAATAAATATTAAAATAATTCCAATAAGTGGTACTATCCAACTTTTCTCTCCTTTCTTCAAAGGAGGGGTAGGGGTAGATTTTGTTTCATCAAAACTATAACCATTCTTTTTAAATAATTTATTTAATTTTTGTTTACTAAATTCTTTTTTTGATTCAATCACTAATTCGTTTTTATTTAAATTGACTTCAGCCTTTTTAACTCCATCAATATCTTCCAACGTATTTTCAATCAATATTTCACAGGACTTACAGTGGATTCCTTTGACTGAAAATTTTTGTTTCATTAGCGGTTAAACATTTTGGTAACTTGTAAAATTTCTTTTGTCATTTCTTCTTTCTTTTTCTCATTACCACTTTTTATGGCACTCGAAAAACAAGTCTTTAAATGATTTTCCATCAGCATCTGATGAGCTGATTTTAATAATCCAATCACTGCTAAATTTTGTTGCATTATATCAATGCAATATTCACCATTTTCCACCATTTTTATTATCTTGCCCAAGTGGCTTTGAGCTTTTTTAAAATTTGTTATTGTTTCCATACCTACACCTAGGGTACAGGTATCTTTATACCTTGTCAACAATTAAAGCGTATACTTGTTTATGTCTAAAATAAAAATTTGTAAAAATGGCCCCTACATTGTTTCAGGTAAAATTCCAGTTAATCAACAAAAAACCGTTTTTGACCTAGAAGGTAATCCACTCAAAACTGAAGTTACTAAAAATCTTTGTTCTGACGAAGAAACTGCTCTTTGTCGTTGCGGAGGATCAGCCAACAAACCATTTTGTGATGGCACTCATCGAAAAAATGGTTTTGATGGTACCGAAAATCCTCAAAATTTAGAAAATGACCCTTCAGATACTGAAACTTTTGATGGCCCGAATCTAACTTTACAAGATACTCCTCGTTTGTGTAGTGGTGCTGGTTTTTGTCATCGTGCTGGTGGTACCTGGCAATTAACTCAAAACTCCGACGATCCCAAATCAAAAAAAATTGCCGTTGAAGAATGTCATTGTTGTCCCTCTGGTCGTCTGGTAGCTCTTGATCCCAAAACGGGTAAAAATCTCGACCCCAAAGCCTCTCCAGCAATCGGAGTTGATCAATCTGGTCCATTGTGTCTTCAAGGTGATATACCCTTAGAATCAGCCGACGGTCAAACTTATCCTACTCAATCCAAAAGAACTCTTTGTCGTTGTGGTAAATCTCGCAACAAACCTTTTTGTGACGGCTCTCATTTCAACTAAATTTCCACTCCGATTTTACTGTTATTACTACATCTATTACCAACATCACTGATAATATTACGGCTGTCATTATTAAAACACTTTGATTAACCATTTCTATCCAATCAAAAAGATGGGGATATATCCAAATTTTAAAAATCAAAGCATAAACCACAAACGACATTATGTATTGCAACGCAATTCTTCCATTTAAATTAAATTTATATTCTGAATAATTCCACCATCTTTTATGAAATATTTTTTCCAACATGTAACTAACTAAATATTCCAATATTGCCACTAATAAACCCAAAATTATGGCAAAGATTAAATTATTTTTAATTCCTAAATTTAAAATAAAAATAATTAAAGTCACTCCAAAACCATAAATAGGGCAGTAAGGTCCTTTCAAAAATCCTCTTTTTATCACCGACTTTTTAATAATTGGATACATTGCCCATTCCCCAAACCTTCCCAATATTGAAAACAGAAAAAAGATATTAATGTAATTAATAATTATGTTCCACATATCTATTTCACTCTTTTACCAATTTTCCCCACCCACAAATTTAACCCACCAATTACCATTGCTGGTACATAAATTATCCACACTTGTGGACTCATTATCATAAAAAATATTCCCAAAATTAGCCACAAAATTCCTCCTAAAAATTCTTTTTTCCAAGAAATCACCGTCATTATTATCAACACAAAACTGGGAATCAAATGCATCACCAAAGCCAAAAACCATTTTTCTTGCTCAAATACATCCAAAGCAAACAAACTAATAAATATTATAAAAGCTATCGACAAAACCAAAGCTATTTTTTTAATCATCCACTCTGATTATAATCCAATCCTCAAAACTATTTTTTGTTATAAAATTAACTATGACCACTAACCAAAACACCTGTTGCCCTGAATTCGATGTTAAATATTGGGATAATAAAACCCATGTTTGGCAAGACAAACTTTTCCTACGTGACGATGTTAAACAAATCATGCACATACCCCTTAATATGGGTAAAGTTATTACTCGCATGTGGCAGCAAGTTGACGCTGCCAAAGCCAGCCCTGATACCAAAGACTTTTTAATTTTGGCTTACGATCCATCACCGTGGAAATCAGAGCTTTACATGACTGTTACCAAAGATATTCCAGGATCCAACATCGTCAAAATAAGTGGTACATTTATTAGTAAAGTTTTTGATGGCCCATATCAAGACGTTCCCAAGTGGTTAGCTCAAATGGATAAATATTTAGCTGATAAAAACCAAAAATCTCTCAAATACTACATTCATTATGCCTATTGCCCCAAGTGTGCCAAGAAATACGGCCACAACTACGGCATCGTCTTCGCCCAGGTAAAATAAATATTTTACTTGCTAAATTAAATTAATTGTCTTTATAATTAATCATATGCTAAAACAATTTTTTGTAGCTTTGGGAAGTTTTTTAGTTGTTGATGGTTTATGGCTCACTCTAATCGCCAAGAATTTTTATAGCAAACACTTGGGGTACATTATGGCCAAAAACCCCAATCTGTTGGCGGCTGGTTTGTTTTATTTAATATATATATTTGCCATGGTGGTTCTAGTAGTAACGCCCGGACTTGAAAAAGGTTCTTTTTGGTCAACAGTTCTAAGCGGTGCTTTGTTTGGTCTGTGCTGCTATGCCACTTATGATTTGACCAATTTGGCGACCATCCAAGGTTGGCCATTGATTGTTACTATTGTTGATTTAATTTGGGGCACTGTTTTGTCGGCCACTATTGCCGCCATTAGTTTTTTGGTTTTTCATAAATGATTTTTTGGTTAAGTCTAATTTTAATCTGGGTCTATATGACCAGTTGGTATCTTTTTTCTTTGGCCAAAAAACGAAATGATATCGCCGACACTGCTTGGGGCATTGGTTTTATTGTCCTTTCCCTTTTTTGTTTAATATTAAATCCAACTCTAAAACAATTAATTACTTTTGTATTAATTTTTGTTTGGGGATTTCGATTATCAAGTCATATTTATCAACGAAACAAAAATAGACCAGAGGATTATCGATATGAGCAATTTAAAAAGAATACTTATATTAAAGTGTTTATCACTCAAGGCTTTTTACTTTGGCTGATTTCTTTTTCTTATATCTTTTCCCAAAACAATTTTTATTGGTTTAATTATTTAGGAATTTTAATTTGGGTTTTTGGTTTTTCCTTTGAATCAATTGCTGATGCTCAACTTAAAAAATTTATTTCAGATGCCAAAAACAAAGGTAAAATTATGCAATCAGGTCTTTGGTCTGTTAGCCGCCATCCCAATTATTTTGGTGAAAGTTGCCTTTGGTGGGGAATTTGGCTACTCAATTTAAATTTCTCTCAAAATTGGTGGTCAATTATTGGGCCAATTACTATTACTTATCTGATTACCCAAGTTTCTGGTATCCCACTTTTAGAAAATAAAATGTCTCAAAATCCAGAATTTAAAAAATATCAAAGCCGTGTATCTGTTTTTATTCCTTGGTTTCCTAAAAAGAGTTAATATTAATTATGTCCATCAAAATTAACCCAGATTATTTTCGTAGCTTAGTTTTTGGTTTTCAAGATGCTTTAGTTTCTACCACTGGCATTGTTGTCGGTATCAGCGCTGGAGTTAATGATAAAAAATTTATCATTTTATCTGCTTTAGTTGCTATTTCGGTTGAAGCTTTATCGATGGCCGCTGGTCAATATCTTAGTGAAAAATCAGTCCACGAACTGCCAACTAGTCATCATCATGACAGTCTTATGATTGGGACATTATTAATGTTTTTCTCTTATCTTTTTGGTGGTCTGGTTCCCATCGCTCCCATATTTTTTACTACCCAACCATTAACGTCATTTTTATCTGTTTCTTTTGCCTTTTTTGGTTTATTTTTACTTGGTTTTCTCAAAGCCAAATTATTTTCTGGTAAAGTTTGGCGTAGTGCCCTCGAAATGCTTACTATTGGTGGGATAGCTACCACAATTGGTTTAATCGTTGGTTTTGCCCTTAAAATTTAATTATTTAAATTACTAATGTTAAAATCAACTATCAATGAATACACCAAGAATTGCTGTTTATGCTGGTAGCTTTGATCCTCCTACTAATGGTCATTTGTGGATGATCCAAAAAGGGGCTTCAATTTTTGACCAACTTATTATTGCTATTGGCACCAATCCTGACAAAAAATCTACTTTTTCTGTTGAAGAACGCTTGGCTATGCTTCGTCAATCTGTCACCGGATTAGATAATGTTAGTTTTACTAATTATGATAATAAATATTTAGTCGATTTTGCTCGTGAAGTTGGGGCTAATTTTATTTTACGAGGTACTCGCAGCCAAACCGATTTTATTTATGAACAGGGCATGTGTAATATCAACCGTGATATTGACCAAACCATTACTACTGTTTTTCTTATGCCACCTCGTGAATTATGTGAAATCAGCTCCAGTATGATCAAAGGTCTTATTGGTCCTGAGGGTTGGGAAAAAACTTTAACCAAATATGTTCCATCAGCTGTTTTGGATCATATTGTTGAAAAAACCAATAATCTATAACCTCAATTTTTCGTTTTTCCAATTTGTTAATATGTAGTACAGTTTTTCCGATTTCTCTTCTAGTTGATCCAAATTACAATTAGTGTCGATTATCACCGTTGCTTTTTTTATCAACACTTCATCGCTTATTTGGTTTTTAATTCTTTCTTCTATTTCAGCCTCACTCCAACTATTCCTTGCTTTTATTCGTTTTTTTCTTTCATCTAAACTACAAATAGTAGCAATTATATTTGGAATATCTTTTTCTTTACCTATATCAAATAATATGGCTGATTCCACCAAAATAATTGAATTTTCATCAGATTTTTCAATTACTTCATCAAGTTTTTGCCAAACCTTAGGGTGAACTATTTTCTCTAGTTTTATTTTTTCTTCTGGATTATTAAAAATAATTTCCGCTATCTTTTTTTTGTCAAAGACAAGTCCGTTTTTTTTTGACTCTTCTTCCATTATCTCTTTAGCCACCTGATCACAATCAAAAATCTCAATATTTTTATGATTTTTTTGTATAATTTTAGCCAAAGTAGTTTTTCCACTTCCAATTCCACCAGTTAATCCAAAAACATTTTTAGTCATTTTTATAAAAAGCCGCAATTGCTACTCCCTCAGCACAAGCATTAATACTAATATCATCAGTAAATAATGTTGGTTGTTCTCCTCTTTGTTTATTTATTATTTGAGTCACTCTATCCATTATTCCCGCCACCCTAAATCCACCTCCATGATAAGCAATTACTGTGTCCCCTGGAGTTTGCATTAAATTATTTATATTAGCTACTCCAATTATTCCATGAGTCAAAAGTAAAGCTGAATTTTCGTAAAGTTTTCTGGCCAATTCATCTCCATTTTGATATTTATTACTTATTTCTATTCCACTCAAAGCCTCTCCAGTCAATTGTCTATAAATACTTTCTACCCCAGCTCCACTTGCTGCCACTCTTTCAATACAAACATAATCTCGGCCAAATAATCCACATGGAGTATCTTGTTTATTCCAATTAAGTTCATCTACCAATCTAGTGTGTCCCACTTCAGTTGCTATAATTTTATTCCCTTTAATAAAAGCTAAACCAAAACCACCTCCATCAATCACAAATTCCAAGGCTCCATTTTCTTTTAATTTACCACTTCTTCTTGCCGCAATTGCCGCCGTTTTGATTCCTGCTTGAGCATCATTATTTACTGCCTTTAAGGTAGGAAAAAGATTAGCAAAATCCCCATTATATTTTCTATCCAAATCAGCTTTAAAATCAGTTGCGTTTGGAATTCCTTGGGGGCAAGTTCCGCTCAATGGCCCAGCAAAAGAAATCGCTACACTTATATTTCTCTCTTTCGCCTCATTAGCCGCTTCTTCAAAAAAAGTAGTATAGTTTGCCCCCTTATCTATTTTTTTTATTTTTTTTATCGAATCCATATCAGGCATCAAACGGCCGTCCACTATTTTCCAAAAAATTCTGGTTACTTTATCTCCTCCCAAATCTACCGTCAACACTTCTGCCCTCTCATTTTGTTTTAACAAATCCAAAGCCCTGTCAGAATTAAATTCCTCCATCTCTTGTTGAGTCACATTCTCACCAGTAAACAAGTTCATTTGTTCTGCTGATAATTCAGGAACTTCTAATAACGTTAAAAAATCCTTCCCCAAAGACGTGTCTTTGTAATTCATATGCCTATTATAGCAACCTTAGTCAACTATGTTTTCCCTCTTGATTTTATTTTCTCGTCTTGTAAAATCTACAACAATGTTATTCAAAAGAATTATTTTAAATTCATGTATGTGCCTCCAATCAATTGGGGGTAATTTGAGTTTATAAATAATTATTTTTTAAAACATCAAGACCTCCGCTAAAGGAGGTTTTTTGTTTTTAATTCTAAAAGACCTCCTTTCACCAGGAGGTTTTTTATTATTAATTTTCTTAAAAAATGGCAGAAATTTTAAAAGAAACCATACATCAAACTCCAAATGGAGTTTCAAAATTTATTAGTTCAATCGCTAGAATCCCTGATCTTAGTGGTTTTTATCCTACTGAAATTGGTGATCTTGGAATTGATTTTTCCAAAATCAATCCTCAAGGTGGGCCACAAAGAGTTTCCTTAATTTTTGATGGTGAAGAAAGATTTGTTGATTTATCCCCAAAAGGAATTGGTGTGGCTCAATTAGGGCCAAATGAATATCTTAAAGTAGTAACCGATCATCGTATCAGAGTAATCGATCGAGGGGCCTCTAGCCCAAGTGTCGGCATTATTACTCGCCCTCATGAATATTGGGGTGAAACCAGATAAAAACTATTCAAAAATTTTAGTCATTAAAATTAATTTTTGTTATTGAGAGTTACGTCGTTCCATTTTTTAAATCACTAATATATACTTACCTCAAATGGCATTTCGGATTGAGATTGGATCAAAAATCAACGACACCCGAGTTGCCTCAAAAAAAGGAAACTTAAACAAACTCGCTGTTGTCGATGTTCATACTA
>Ga0209800_10001059_pt1 | contig 32362 bp, 27 predicted proteins | sample Higcelweek8metaG_FD_187174 | JGI IMG/M metagenome (GOLD analysis project Ga0209800, IMG submission 187174) | Freshwater pond sediment microbial communities from the University of Edinburgh, under environmental carbon perturbations - High... | ecosystem: Environmental > Aquatic > Freshwater >...
AAGTGTAAAAACAACCGCCCCGCAATCCCTCCCTGTCCCTCCCCCCTTGCGGGGGAGGCTAGGTGAGGGGTTCGGGCCACAATAACAGAACTCGGTTGTACGGAAGCCAACCCCTCCCCTTACCCCTCCCGCAAGGGGAGGGGAATACTATTGCTCTTTAGGGAGACGCCGTTTGAGCTTGTCTCATAAAGTGTAAAAACAACCGCCCCGCAATCCCTCCCTGTCCCTCCCCCCTTGCGGGGGAGGCTAGGTGAGGGGTTCGGGCCACAATAACAGAACTCGGTTGTACGGAAGCCAACCCCTCCCCTTACCCCTTCCGCAGGGGGAGGGGAATGCTATTGCTTTTTAAGGTGAGGCCGTTCATTAAAAGAAGCATAAACGCAGCCCCTTTTTTGGTTAGGAAACGTCTTTTTCTTATGTCCCCTCTTGATCGTCTGACACATCTGATTGCAAAATTGCCCGGGCTTGGTCCGCGGTCGGCGCGGCGCGTTGTTTTGTTTTTACTGAAACGCCGCGAGGCCTTGCTTGTGCCACTCATCCAAGCGTTAAGCGAAACGGCGGAAGCTGTGCAACAATGCCCCGTCTGCGGCAATTGGGATGTGCAAAGCCCGTGCGCCATTTGCCGCGAGACAGCCCGCGATGCCACGCTGCTGTGTGTGGTCGAAGATGTTGCGGATTTATGGGCGCTGGAACGGTCAGGCGCGTTTAAAGGCCGCTATCATGTTTTGGGCGGCACACTTTCGGCTTTGGACGGCGTGCGCCCGGCGGATTTGCGCATTGAAGCGCTCGTGCAACGCGTGACAACAGATCATATTGGTGAAGTCATTCTGGCGCTCTCCGCCACAGTCGAAGGCCAAACCACGGCGCATTATGTCGCGCAACAATTGGCCGCGACAGGAGCAAAAGTCTCGCATCTGGCCCACGGCCTGCCCGTCGGCGGCGAACTTGATTATCTGGACGACGGCACGCTCACCGCAGCGCTGCAAGCAAGACGGTAAAGTCTCCTTGAAAAGATGGATTTATCACGCCGCTATCCACGAGCGAGTGCTTGCCTGCGTGGCAATCTTAAGTCGTGCAAATGAATGTTGGTCCTTGTGACCCTGGACCCCCGCCTTCGCGGGGGTGACGAAGGGGGAAGAAGAAAACAAGAAAGGCTTTTCTTCCCTGACCCCTGAATCCTGACCCCTGCCCCCTGATTTAATCCGTTTTCCGCCGATGCGGCGCTTCCCGCGCAGGCGCAAATAACGTTGCAAGTCGCGCCAGACGCTTTTCTTCTTCCGACGTTAAAGCCCCAATTGTTGCAAACATTGTTTCAATGAGCGTGAGCGCTTCCTGTGCGCGGCCCGGTTCGCGATCAAGCAAAATCGGAATCGCGTTTAACGCGCGGTCTTCATCCAGCACCAGCATCATATATTGCTGCCGCGCCAAGATACGATACGCTTGCCGCGTCATAGACGGGAAAAGCGGCGCTTTGGCTTGCAATAATTCCAACATGCGATACGCACGTTCATCAACTGCTTTTTCTGCACGCGTGACATAAAGCACGCCGCGCACTGTGGCTTCAACAAGCCCGCCGGTTTCAATCTGTTCTAAAAGTTGGGCGAGCCTTTGCGCCCGCTCTTCTTCTTGGTACACATCACGCTCTGGCGGCGCTTTGGCATAAGCCCCGACGCGCAGGCCCAAACTCGCCTGCATTAAGGGCGAGCCGTAGATCATCTCAAAAAGCTTCTCAAGTCCAAGACCACTTTGCTGCGCGGCACTGGTGATAAGTTGCGTTGTCTGTTTGATGAACGTCTCTTGAAACGTCCAAAAGGGGTTTTCTTTGTCCACGGCATGCCGCTTCGTTTTCAGTGAAGCCGTAAGCGCAGGCATAGCTGCAAAAAATGGGTTTTTATCAGAGCACAAGGCAAAGGCCAGGCGCAACGGATGGGCCTGCCTCAACAGCTCAGCACTTTGCGGCGTGACCATCGCCCGCACGAAGGGCGAGACAAACGTGCTGTAAAGCCCGTGCAGATTCTCTGACACGCGGGCCACCGCTTCAAAGCGCAAATCATCGGCGCGATCATTGCCGCCCAAAGCGCGGATATCGTCAAGACTGCGCCGTTCAAACCGCATGACATATTCGCCGCTCGCAAGTTCGGCATGTGGCATGCCCGCGCTTTTGGGAATAAAAGTTGCCTCGTAAAGGCCCGGCGGCAACGCCTCGATCATGTCGATGTTGCTCATGAACTTGAGATGCTCTTTAGAGACCACTGCCGAGGAGACAAAAAGCCCCAGATGCCCGATATGATCGTGCATCGCATAAATGATCGTTTGTTCACGCGCGATAATATCATCATCGCAAGCATAAATATCCAAAAGCCAATCCAAGGCTTGCTGTGGCGGCGTAATGTCGTCGCCGCGCGAACAAAACACAACGATGGGCGAGCGAATGTTGCGTAAATCGGCGCGACGGCCATCGGACGTGTGCAGCTTGCCTTGCGCGAGATGGTTGCCGATAAAAAGCTCATCGGCCATAAATTGCATTTCCTCGCCCGTAAGCAAAATGGACGATCCCCACCAGCGCTCAAACGCTAAAAACCGCTCAGCGTCCGTATCGATCTTGGCGTAAGCGCCGTAAGGTTTACTCACATAGGTGTTGCCGGGATTGCCTTGCTCAAAAGCTTGCACAAGCCACGCGCCATCAAAAAAGCCACCGCCAGATCACTTAAAAACGCATCCAACCATGAGCCGCCCACAAGTCCCGCTGTGTAACGCGCAGGCGATTGCCCGCGCACGCCAGCCCAATAAGACAACGGCGCGCCCGCTAAAATCAAAACGCCCGCAAGGCTTGGTTCAATCGAACTCATCAGCGCGATCTGCCATCCGGCCTGACAATTGCCGATCAAGCAAGGCTTGTCCGCCTCAGGGTGCCGCGCGATGACGTGTTTGACGAAAGCTGCTGAGGCTGCACAGACATCTTCAATCGTTTGCCCTTTTACAGGCACCGAAGAAAAACTCACAAAATAGACAGGGTGGCCGCTGGTCAAAGCCAAGCCGACTTCGCTGTCTTGCTTAAATCCGCCGATGCCCGGCCCTTGCCCTGCGCGGGGGTCGAACACGATAAAGGGCCTTTTGAGCGCATCAAGGGCAACACCCGGTGGCGGCAAAATCAAAAGCAACCGATAAGCGGTGGGGCGCGGCAAGCTCAGCCCGTCGAGAATCAACTCCGATTCAAAATGGAGCACATCAGGCGTGGTCTTTGCGGCTTGCTCAAAATATGCATTGCCGCGCCTGCGCAGCATATCGAGCATCAGAAGAGATCGTTCCGCAGCATCTACCGCATAGGCGGCAAGCGCAGGCATGAACAAATTTTGCGTATCGGGGCTATGGGACAAGATTGGACTCCTTGCCCCAAAGGCTAGGCTCTTATAGTTAACGAACCTTAACTATGAGACAGGACCAACATCAAAGAACCATTCATACGCACAAAGGTTTTGCTGCAAAAAGGCTTCATCCAAATCCGCCGCGCTGGCCAAGGCGCCTGTTTGCGAATGATAGGCCCCCATGGCTAGCGCCTTATGTTCCAAAAAGCCGCGCGTTGAAATCTTGCGGCGGGGCGCGGCATGAAACAGCTCTTTAAGCGCAAGACGCGGCCAATACCACATCGGGTAAGCCAAAATGCGGCAAGAAATCTTGCCCGCCTTGCACAGCGCTTCGAGCGCCTCACCAATCGCGCGATGATCTGGGTGGGCATCATGGCTGTAGGGCGCAAAAATCCATTCTGGCGAACATAGCCAAATCTGCGCTGCCAAATCTTGTTTGATTTGATCCCTGTGCGCCGCCGCTTGCCCATCAGGGTAGGCCAGAAACACGATGTCCGTTTCGGGCACGCCCAAAAGCCGGGCGGCTTTTTGCATTTCATTTTGGCGCAACCGTGCCAGTTGCGCCGGGCGCATCGTCTCGCGCGCCGCAGAGGCGCAGCCGTCCGTAACAAGCACCAAGCGCACGCGTACACCCTGCTCGCGCAAGCGCAAGATTGTCGCACCGCAGGCCAGCGTTTCATCATCCGGGTGTGGCGCGATCACAAGGGCCGAACGCGAGGGCCAATCAGCCTTAATAGTTTCACTAGTGAATGCAAAAAGGGTCTGAAGAACGTGTACCAGCCCTTTTTTCACGAGAGTCTTGACCATTTTCAACGGGCCTTCATTTTTAGATGCCTTTTCTTTCAGCAAGTTAACACAAGTTATGCCGAAGGGTTAAGGAAAAGAAAGGGATGGAGCCTCTTCGTTAATCTTTTATCAATTATTGGTGTCAATTTGGCCCTTTTTTTGGTATAAGTACACCTCGTTACACGTCAGGATTGTTGTGCTGTTAAAGGCTGACACATTCTTTTTTCATCTGCTGTTTTTGAAATGAAAGGGCCGTATTATGTCGCCGCATGATGCGCTCAAACGGATCACAGCCTCTTTTTCCACACCGGCCAAGCCCTTAGCGGACCTTTTGGCGCAGAGTGCCGGCCCGCGCTCAAAACTTGAAGTCCTTGCGGCTGAAATCGAAGCTTTGCCCAGCAATGGCCTCGAAGACTCCTCTTTTTCCGTAACCCCTCAAGCCGTTCGAACCACGGCGCAAGGCCCGCGCTGGTTTCTCCTATCTGACAGTGTCGCTTTACTCATTGGTTTTGTAACCTCTTGGGCCCTCGCCAGTGTGGCGCATCAGCACATTTATGCAGAAGCCCTTCCCTTTCTAGGTGCTGGTTATTTTGGCGGTCGATTGGTTCCCTTTTTGGCGACGGCCTTTGCTGTGCTTTTTTGGTTCGCCCTCAAGGGTCATTATCGCCTGCGCCAACCTTTTTGGACAGAAGCGCAACAAATCACAAAAACCTTGGGCTTTGCCCTGATTGTGGATGGGTTTTTCCAATTCGCCGCCAAGCAAGATTTTTCTCGGCTGTGGCTTGTAACCGGCTGGATCTTCGGATGGGCAGCGCTTTTGGTGTGTCGCTCGCTTATGCGGTCTATTTTGCGTCGCCAAGGCTTGTGGCAGATTCGCACGCTCTTGGTCGGCAGCGGCCCCGTGGCCGATGAAGCGCGGGCGGCGCTGCGCTCGGAACCCGCCTTGGGCTACGATATCGTCATGCAAATCGAAAACATTCCGCTTCTGTTCACGCAAATGAACCATTCATGGAACAAACTTTGCGCGCAGTTTCAAGCCGATTATGTTGTCGTCGCAATGGACGGTCATGCGCTGGCACAAGCCGAAGAAGCTTTGGCACAATTAGCGCATGAAGACGTGCCCTATTCCATTACCCCGCCCATGCGCCACATGCCGGTTTTGGGCGTCGCGCAGCATTATTTCTTTAGCCACAATGTGACCCTACTGGCCCCGGCTAATAACCTTGAGCAGCCGCTGGCGCAAGCGATGAAACGTAGCCTTGATTTCTGCGGCGCGGGGCTTGGGCTTTTAATCTTGGCCCCGGTACTTTGCTTCATTGCTCTTTGGGTCAAACGCGATGGCGGCCCCGTTTTCTTTGGTGATATCCGCGTGGGCAAAAACGGAAAACTCTTTCATTGTCTAAAATTCCGCTCGATGGTTTTAAATGCCGATGTGCTTTTGCGGCGCTATTTGGAAGAACATCCCGAGCGCCACGCGGAATGGCAAACCTTCCGCAAATTGCGTGGTAACGATCCGCGCGTGACCAAAGCTGGCGCCTTTATCCGCAAATGGAGCATTGATGAATTGCCGCAACTTATTAACGTTTTCAAAGGCGATATGAGTTTAGTCGGCCCGCGTCCCATTATGGCCAGCGAACGAGGCCTCTATCACCACGATTTGCACCATTATTGCCGCGTGCGCCCCGGCCTCACCGGCTTGTGGCAAGTGAGTGGCCGCGCCACCCTTTCTTTTGCAGACCGAATCCAGATGGATTTATGGTATGTCCGCAACTGGTCTTTATGGCATGATGTGGCGATCTTGTGCAAAACGATCCCCGCGATTGTGAACAAGACAGGCGCTTGCTGAATAGAGAGTTTCTTCCATGCTAACGTGTCGAGCTTTAACGTCGGAGGCCGAGATTGAAAATCTGGCTGAGCCGTGGCGTGCGCTTCAAACGCTGATCGGCCTTGCGCCCTTTACCGGGTTTGATTGGGTCAAAGCGTGGTGGCACAGCCTTGGCCAAAGCGAAGGCGCAAAGCCGCTTGTCATCACCTGCTGGGAAGAGGGCTCGCTCGTCGGCCTCTTGCCCTTTGCCATCACACGCAAATACGCCACGCGCGTGGCGCGCTTCGCCGGGCATGAAGCCTTTTACATGCGCAACCTTCTGGCGAAGGATGAATCTGTTACCGCCGCGCTCTGGGCTGCGCTCCGCGCCAACGACGCCTACGATTTTGCCAACATCAAAAACATTCATGAAGGCACCGCTGATCTTACGCAGCTGCAAACGTTCGCAACCTGCATGAACCAAGAGCCGATTTATTACCGCGCCCACGCTGGCGAGCCGCCCGAAGCCGCCTTCGCGCCTTACACCAAACGCTTCCGCAGCAAGCTGCGCAAGATTGCCGAAGAGATCCATGCCAAACCGGAGCTCAGCTTTGGCGTCGCATCGGACAACGCTTTCCTTGATGAAGCCCTCCCCTTTCTGATCGATCGCAAACGCGCTTGGTGCAAGAAAAATGGCAAACACGGTCTGTTTGATAGTCCTCGCGTTGAGGCCTTTTATCGCGCGATGTGTGACGTCGCCGCCCAAGAAAAGCTACTACAGGTTTTCTGGTTGCGCAAAAAGGAAGCGCTGATTTCTGTGCTTTTATGTTTTGTCTTCAAGGGGACGCTTTATGCACACACCGTGGCTCACGATCCATCGGCGCGGCCCTTAAAGCCCGGTCTTTTTCTTAAAGCTGAGGCCGTGCGCTGGGCTTGCGCGAACGATTTGCAGGAAACCAATTTCATGGAAGGCCAAGAATATTTCAAACGCCGCTTCGCCTCCGCTGCGCGGCTAGCCAGCGAGTTTGGTTATGCGCGGACACTTAAGGGCAAGCTCTTTTTCTTCGCGTTTCGCACGCGTCAAAAGCTGCGCCGCTTGACACATGTGAGCGAGGAGACATGAACGCGCCTTTACAAAAGATCACCTTCATCCATGAGGGCAAGGGGTTTTATCCAGAGCTTGCCGCTTACCGCGCCTTTTTTGAAGGCGCGTTTCTTACGCAAGAAACAACTCTAGAAAAGCTGGAACAAAGCGGCAGCCTTGCCCAAACCATCTGTTGGCATATTATGGGCTTTTATCCCAAGCGCCCGGTTCATGCGGGCCTTGTGATCCACGATTATCGTTCGCTGTCTGTTGGTTTTACTCACACCGTGAAGGATCGGATCAAACGCGCCTTTAACGCCAAACCAGATCTCCGTCTGTTTCAAAATGAAACGCTACGCGCAACCATGGGCTTTACTGATAACGTGCCCTCACTCTTGTTGCCCATGGGCGTTGCGCCAGAGATCCTGACTTTCCGTGAAGCGCCTGCGGAAAAGCCTCTCCATGATTTTTGCTATATCGGCGCGATGAACGCCGAACGGCGCCTTGATATCATGCTTGATAGTTTTCTGCGCCGCTTTGGCACAACGAAAACGTTTTGTCTTTATGGCTTTGCCCCGCCCTCACTTGCCGCGCGTTATAAAAAATATTCCAACATTCTTTTTGCTGGCGCTTTGCCGCAAGCGCGTTTGTTTCCGGCGCTGCGCCGCGCCCAGGTCGCAGTGAATTATTTTCCAAACCACGCGCCGCACACGCAGCAAACGCCAACGAAGCTTTTGGAATATGCCGCTTTGGGTCTGCGCATTCTGTGCAACGAACAGCCGCGTTCGCGCGAGACAGCCGAATCCTTTGGCATGACGTGCCTGTGGGGCGATGCGAAGGATCTGTTTGCCGTCGTGCCTGATGCCCTTTCTTGGCCGACCAATGAACAGCTCGACCCTTCGCCCTTTCTGTGGCCAGAGATTATAGCCGCCTCTGGCATTGGCGCGTGGCTTGATAAGCGGAGAGCGCCATGAGATTTGCCCTTGCGCTTCTCCTTTCCCTCATCAGCCTTGCCCCTGCGCAGGCCACAGAACTCAATCTCACCCCCACGCTGGGGGAAAGCTTTGGCGTCCAAGTCAAGGAAACGCAAACCACAGATGATGACCTTGCCAAAATCAAGGCGGCAGGCCTGAGCTATGTGCGTTTTGTTTTGCCGTGGTACGAAGTTGAAAAAGGCAAAGGCTCGTTCGTCTGGGGTTATTTTGAAGCCTTTATCGAACGCTTGCACGAACATGGGCTAAAAGCCGTCATTGTTTTAGGCGCTGGCCATCCCGCCTATACTGGCTGGATCGAAATTTCCGGCGACAATGTTGATCATGCTGAACGCACGATTGCCGCACCCCAAACGCCTGAGCAAATCCAAGCCTTTGCCGCCTATGCCGCACGCACAGTTTCGCATTTCGGCACGAAAGATATTATCTGGGAATTGTGGAACGAACCGGATTCCGATTATTTTTGGGCCCCCAAAGCCGACAGCGAAGCTTATAACGCCTTGGCCATAGCTTCGTGCAAGGCCATTCGCGCCGCCTCGCCAGACGCCATTGTCGTTGGCCCCGGCATGGCCGATACGCCCGGACGTTATGGCCATTTTGTGCCCGGCTTTTTAGGATCTCTTTTGCGGTCGCCCGCCTCAGCCTGTTTAAATGCTGTCAGTGTGCATCCGTACCGCGACGGCGAAAAACCACCTGAAACTGTTTTAACGGCCTATCAAAATCTGCGCGCTTATATCGAAGCGTTCACACCCAAAGGGCAAAAAGCACTTCCTGTCCTTTCGACCGAATGGGGCTTTACCCTTACGCAAATCTCCGCCGAAGAACAGGCTGCGTTTTTGCTGCGTACCTTTTTGCTCAACAGCCTGAGCGGCGTACCGGTTTCCATTTGGTATGAATGGCGCGATTCCCGTACAGGTGAGAACGATCCCGAAGCGCATTTTGGCCTTCTTGATACCAAAAGAAATGAAAAGGAATCCTTCAAAGCCCTACAAGCCTTTTTGCCGCCTCTGGCCGATGCGCGGATCGAAGAACGCGCTGCGCTAAACAACCCCAATGTGTTCGCGCTCTGGCTGCGTCACACCGATGGCCGTCGCGCCCTTGTCTTTTGGTCGGCGGCGCCTAACCCACAAACCGGGTTGCGTCTTGAGACGAATCCACCGCAAGCCTACCAACTCACGGCCATGCCACAAGTGTTAGACCTTGGCACGGCACACCCAACGCTCTCCCTCATCTCGGCCAAGGACGTGCCATGATCGAAAAACTTTTTATCATTGGTGTCGCCGTCATCCCCTTTACGGGCGTATGGGGCATTCCGGTTTTGGGCGAACTCAAAAATGAGCTGTCGGCGTTTTTGTTTGTCCTCGCGCTGGCCTTCTCTTTCTTTCCGCTGCTGACCCTCAACGGCAGCCGCCAAAAACCAACGTTTTTTTTGACGCATGTCTATGGCCTGCCTGTGATCGCCTTACTCATGCTCAGCGTCATCGCAATCTCTTTTGCGGCGAACCTGCCCACCATTATGGACAGCGTTTTTCAAGAGCGCACGGGGCTTGGCAAGTTTGCAACCTCAACGGGCCTTGTTGTCTATGGTTTTGCGCTTGCGCTCTTGACTTATGTGTTGGCGGGCAAAAAATCTTGGGACAAGCTGATTTTAGAACCGATGGCTATCAGCGTCATGCTATGCGCCGGATTTTCCTTTTTCGAGATTCTCGGCCAATCAAGCAGCATGATGAATAGCGTACATCATGCGCTTTCCGCCATTGTGCATAGCGGCGTGACGTTACAAGAATGGGATACGCGCCTTCATTCCGTCGCAGCCGAGCCACCAAACTTCGCCAATAGCGCTGGCTATATCTGGCCGTGGCTTTTGGCGGCCATGCAGTTTTCGCAAGGTCCACGTCGTTTAACTTTTGCAGCGCTTTGGGTGACTTTGAGCGGCATGATCGTCCTGTCCGAAGCCCGCACAAGTCTTGTCGTGATCTCAGGTTTGTTTGTCGTTTTCTGCGCCTTGCGCTGGATCTATTTGCCGATGAAACAAGGCCAAGATCCCGAACGGAACATTCCGTTTGCCAATGTGATGTTCCTCCTCGTTCTTCTGCCGCTGTTTCTTTATGTTGGCCTGCATGCCGACGACATGGTACGGGCTGTCGTTACGGGGGATCGCGTTTCGAATCTTTCGCGCTTAGCCTCCATGACCGCTGCCATGCGCATGTTTGGCGAGCATCCAATTTTCGGCTTTGGCTTTGGCCAATATGGGTTTCACGTCACAACCTATATGCCATCATGGGGCTATTTAAGTTATGAGATCCGCGAATGGCTGAATGGAGCCAGCGATTATTGGCCTGCCGTTTTTTCCGTCTATTGCCGCCTCGGCGCTGACCTTGGCATCCTTGGCATTTTGATGTGGATCGGCATTTGGCTTGGCCTCGCGCGTGCCGTTCTTTTCGCAACCCTTGCGCACCGCAAAGCCACAGGCGAGCTACCCTTTGCGTCCTATCCGCTTATCATGAGTTGTTTTTGCGTGCTGCTCGCAGGCATTCCCAACGATAGTTTGCGCGCGCCGATGATCTGGATCACCATGGGCCTGTCCTGCCGCTATCTTTATGAAATGAAGCGCGCGCGCCTTGCGCGCGAGCAGCTCAAGCTCGGCGGGCAGGAACCAGCGCCATGATCAAAGTCTCAATTCTCATTCCTGTTTTTAATGGCGCAGCCACCCTTGAGCGCGCGCTCGATAGTCTGAGCACGCAAACGGAACCCTCGTTTGAGGCGTTGATCGTTGACGATGGCTCCACCGATGAAACGGCTCAGATTGCCCGCACCTTTGCGCAAGAAGACCCGCGCTTTCGTCTTTTAACGCCCGGCGGCAACCATGGCGTGAGCTTTGCGCGTAACGCAGCGCTCGCCGCCGCGCAGGGCCAATGGATTGCCACGCTTGATGCCGATGATTGGTATGAACCGGAACGTTTAGCCCTCATGCTAGCCGCCGCTGAAAAAGTGGGGGCCGATGCCGTGATCGACAATTTGAAAATCTGCGATCACACCACGGGTCTGATTTTCGAAGAAACTTGTTTTGGTAATGCCAAGCGTCCCGAACGCCTGACGCCGCAAGCGCTCTTTGCGCACGACACACCGCTTGTGCGTTATGCCGTAGGGTATGCGCGGCCTTTGGTTAAAGCTTCGTTTTTGAAAGAGCACGCGCTCTGCTATGACGAGCGATTTCATCTGGGCGAAGATTTTCTTTTTCTGGCAGAGATTCTTTTGCGCGGCGGCGTTCTTTTTATTTTGCCCTTTGCGGCTTACGTTCATGTTCATCGGCTTTCGCCGAGCACAGGCCGCATCTCGCCATTTTCACGCTCTATCGACGATCATGAGCAGATTATTCGCAGCGGCAGCATGCTGGCAGCGCGTTATAATGAGCTCACCTTTGTGGCGCGGCTCGCTTTGCACTGGCGACTATTCTTGTTTCATCAGTTGGTACAGGCGCGGCGGTTAAAGGCTTTGATTCAGGCGCGGCAAGGGCGTAAGGCGCTTGTTCTTTTTATCACGCGCCCCGACGTTACTCTTTTCGGCGGTCTTATCGGGGCCTTACGTTGGCTGCGTCAGAAAACGCAACCGTCAATCAAAGCCAGATAACGTTCGACCGCTGCCTCAACAGAGAAAAACCGTCCGCGCGCTTCAAGTGTCGCACGATCAGGCTTTTGCTCAAGCGCCGCCAAAAGCGCCACGGCTAACCGGTTGGGATCGCCGGGCGGCACAAGCGTACCATAAAGCCCATCTTCCAAGATCTCGCGCGGACCGCCGCAATCGGTACTGACCACCGGCGTACCGCAGGCCAGCGCTTCCGCAACGACATTGCCAAAAGATTCACTTGTCGAGGACAGAACAAAAAGGTCCGCGGCCTTCATGGCACTAAACACATTGGGCGTCGAACCCGGTAGCGCGACGCAATCTTCAAGGCCTAACGCTTGGATAAGCGCTTCAAGACGCAACCGCTCACCCCCTTCGCCTAAAATCAAAAGACGCAAAGGCTTCATTTTTCGAACATCCGCAAAGGCACGTAAAAGCGTTGGATAATCTTTGACCGCCAACAAACGACCAACGGCCAACAAAACAGGCCTTGTTTTTTCGTACAACCACGGATGCAGCGGACGCTCCGCACAAAGGGCCTCAAACGTTTCAGGAATAACCGGATTATAAATCACCTTTACCCGCTCTCCGGGAAAAGCTAACTCCTGTTCTAAATCACGCGCCGCAACGTGCGAAACAGCAATAACTTCATCTGCCCTTTGATAGGCTGCGCGAAGGGCAAAACGCTTAACCCACGCGCGCACGCGGCGCGTGTCGGACCGCTCGCTCGTTTGGCGCATGTGCTCGACCATCAACAAGCGAGGGTGCGTGCCGGAGAGTTTAACGGCCACCGTTAACACGACATGCAAAAGAGGCAAGCCGCTGATCACAACTTCGGGCCGCTGCGCGCGCAAAAAACGCACCATTGCGGGAATTGTTTTCATCAGGCCCCGCAGGCTATAATCGCTGCCGGACAGGGAGACAATTTCAAAAGACTGTTGCACAGCAGGCAAAAGCTCGCCGGTCGGATCGGCAACAAGAAACACGGGCCGCAGCCCACGTTGGGCAAAGCCTCGCGCTAAGCGCAAGGCGAACCATTCCGTGCCGCCGCTTTTGAAATTGGAAAGATAAAAAACAACGCTTTGAGACACTGTGGGGAAGGTCCTCAGTTAGAGGTTGCAGGGCCGGAAAGCGTATGCTCCTGTCCTGACTGCAGGGCCCATGCTAAACAAGTGATTTCTGCCTCGCAAGGAAAAGGCACGATGAGATGATAAGATCTTTGATTCAAACACAGTTGATGCGCTTTGCGCCCGATTCCCTTCTCTACAAAGCGATTAATGTCGGCTTACGTGGCCTTGCGCTCGCTTCCAAACTTATTTTGACCCTTTATATGGGGCGTTATCTCAGCCTCGCCGATATGGGGCTTTATGGAATTGTTTTCGGCGCGGTGATGATTACGAGCGTTGTGCTCGGCGGGCGTCTCGATTTCGTTGTGGCCCGCGATATTGTCGGCGACACAGGCCGGGTCGCTTTGCTTAAAATGCGCGATCAGGCTTTATTTTACGCAATCAGCTATATTCCCTTTACGCTTGTGATGGTTGGGCTTGGCTTTAGCGATCTCACCTCGCCCAAGATTCTTGCCACGATCTATGCGCTCTCGATACTTGAGAGTCTGGCGAATATGACCTCGGCCAACCTTGTCGCACTCGATCGGCCGCTGCTCTCAACCTTTCTCTTTTTTATTCGCGCCGGGCTGTGGGGGCTTGGCGTCACGCTCATCGGGCTTTGCGTCCCAAGCGCACGGCATGTCGATTTGATCTTCATCGCGTGGATGCTGGGCGCAGGCCTCAGCTTGGTCTTCACCCTTTATGCCTGGCGGCATTTACCTTGGCGCGCCGCCCTAAAAGAACCTATCGATTGGCCCCGGCTCCGGCGCGGCGTAATTCAAAGCTTCCCCATTTGGCTCGGCACCTTGGGCAGTATGGGTGCACTTTATGTGGATCGTTTCGTCGCTTCTTACGCGCTCAACATAGAACAAGTTGGAATCATTACATTTTTTGGATCTTTTGCCGCAGCCTTGCTGTCCTTGGTGCAAAGCGGCTTTTTTGCCTTCTCCTTTCCCCGCCTTGTCCGCCATTACCGATTGAAGGAAGCGGAGGCTTTCTGGCGCGAAGTGAAACAAACGGGGTGGCAGGTCAGCCTGTTCCTCTTTTTAGCCGCCTTGTGCTTGGGCATTTTTATCCCGCTTTTGGCGCATTTCCTTGGAAAAACGGCCATTGCAGCTGAAGAAGTCACGCTTTGGCTCCTTTTGGTGGCCATCTGGATCCGAGGGAATGCGGATACGCTCTATTATGTTTTGTACGCTCGGCACCAAGATTGGGCCAATTGGGTCGGTGGGCTGCTCTTTTTGATCCCCGCCTTAGGAGGCAACCTCCTTTTGATTCCCCTGTGCGGTTTGGAAGGGGTTGGCTACAGCTCGATTCTAGCCGCCAGCTTCCTTTGGGCGTGGCGTTTTTATTACGTTAAGACCGGAAAATGAAAAAAAATTCGCGAAACTAAAAACGGGCTGAAAGTATTTCGCCTGAAATGGCGGAATTCCTTGATAGATACAATTTAAGATAAAAGCTAAAATATCCAATTATATCAATAATTAAGCGCCATTTAGGCTTGCTCATATAGAGTCAAATCATCACGAGAGATTAGTGGTGATTGAGATGAAAAAGACTTTTTACACATTTTTGATTTTAGCCCTTTTGGCCGGTTTCCCCCAGGCGGCACACGCCGAATATGAAGATGGGGAACGCGTTTCGGCTGCAACCATTGCGCCTTTAATGGCTTGGGTTGCTAAAGAAACCGGCGTTCGTATCGCAACGCAGCCCACCGTGGAAGCCAGCCGCACCAAATTGCTCAAAATTGTCAGCCACATGGGCCCCATTGCGGGTCATGCGCGGGCCCTTTATGTTGGTGGCACCGTCTTGTTGGACAGCAGCCTGTTCGACCCCGAAGAAGCCACCCAGATGAGCTTCTTGGTGCATGAACTGGTTCATTATGCACAAGCCCAGCGCACAGTCCCCACGGGCAGCTGCGCAAAAGCCAAGGAATTTGAAGCCTATACGCTTCAGAACAAGTGGCTGGAAGAGAATGGCCATGCGCCGATCGTCTCGGCCTCGTGGATCAATCGGATGGCCTCGTGCCCGGTCAAGACAACGACCATCGCCATGGCTGACGCCCGTTAAGGCAACAAGCCAGGCTCCACCAGCTTAAAACGCCCTCGATTTCATCGGGGGCGTTTTTGTCACTGATCCGAAATAACAAGCGCAATTAATAAAAAAACCTAGCATACAAGCGGCTTTTTCGGTACAAAAAGGGCTGCTAAGCTTAACCCACGCGGGGGCCACATGACATCACGTTTTACAAAACCTATTTTGGCAAGCCTTTTGGCGATCATCCTTTTCTGCGCTGGCGCCCAAGCCGCTGACCTTTATGAAATTGAGATCAAGAACGCACTTGCCGCGCGTGATTATAAAGCCATCCAAAAACTTATCGACAAGGGCTCGACCGCTATCGACGAAGTCGTCAAAGGCTTGCTCGTGTCCGTCTTGCACACCATGAGCAGCGATCCAGCCTTTGCAGAAAAAAATATCGAGCTTGCGGGCAAGCATGCCGAAGAAATCACGCCGCCATCCGTTCCCACAGTCTGCGCGGATTTGCGCCGCATTGCCGATGCCTTTCCGGCCGATCAAATTGGTGAGCCGCTTTATGATGCCGTCCTAGCCGCCGCCCAAAACTTTGCCAATGCGCCCGTCGTTGTGGCCGCTGGCCGTCCGAACTTGTGCGAAGAGGCCTGGCTTCAAATTGCCGCCCTCGCTGGCGATCCGCTTTTGGCGCAGACGAACACCCATCGTGATCCGCCGAACATCCATCCCGTGCCGCCGCCCATCGATCCGCCGAAACCTATCAGCGCCGATTAAGCTAAGGCACATTGACGCATCCTGTTGTTACTTTTAAAGAGGTCTTCTCCATGCACATACAATTCAAATACGCCTCCAGCGCTTTGCTCACGGCTCTTCTTGTCTTGGGCGGCGCACCTGCCGCGCAGGCTTATGGACCGGAAGGTCTTTTCGGTGGCCGTCCGCAACCGGACAGCTCTCTCGTTCTTGGCGAACCGGTTGAATTGCGCAATGACCGCCCGGAACGCGCCGAAAGCGTTTTGGATCATCCGCGCGCCGACTTTGATCCCGCGCCGATTGAAATGGGGTCGTTTGAATTGTTCCCGACCTTGGAACTCGGCGAAACCTATGACGACAACATTTATGCCGCCAAAAGCAGCAAGCGCGACGATATGATCGGCACTGTCCGCCCGATCGTGAGCGTGTTCTCCAACTGGAACCGCCATGCTTTGTCCGTGACGACCTTTGGCGATGTGAACTATTACAGCGAACATGCCGACGAAAGCTATAAAAACGGCGTGATGGACGTGAATGGCCGTTACGATATTGCCAGCCAAGAATGGCTTTCTGGCCGCGCTGGCTATCAGCGCTTGACGGAACAACGTTCTTCGCCGAACGCCTCGAACAACACGTCTGAGCCGACCACCTTTGGTTTGGCTAAGGGCGGCCTCACCTTCTATCGCGGCGCTGGCGCCATGAAGTTGAATGCCGATTACGATGTGAAGCGTTTTGATTATGACAACACGCCGCTCACCGATGGCGGCGATCTTGATAACGGCACACGTAACCGCGATGAGCATGTGGTTGGCGCGACCCTGGGTTATGACGTGACGGGTAATTTCCGGCCTTATGTTCACGCCGCGTTTAACGCCCGCAATTATGACGATAACGCCACGCACGAATCCACGGGCGGCGAAGGCACCGTTGGCGCCATTGCCGATTTCGGCGGCATCACGTCCCTCGATTTGTTCGCCGGTTGGATGCAACAGAATTATGATGACTTTGTTGCCAAGAAAAAGGTCACCGCGCCAAAGATTGGTGGCCGCTTGGATTGGAACGTCACAGGCTTGACCTCGGTCGTGCTTGAAGCCAACCGGACAATCGAAGAAACAACCCTCACGGGCTATAACAGCTTCCTCGCAACGGGCGGCTCGGCCACAATCACGCATGAATTGCTCCGCAACGTCTTGATCGAAGGCGATGTGGCCTACACGCGCGACGATTTCAATGGCACGGGCGACCGCAGCGACGACATCGTTACAGCAGGTCTTGGCACGCGCTACCTGATCAACCGCAACCTGTACACCGACGTTCTGTATAACTGGGAACGCCGCTATTCCGACGCTGAAGCGTCTGAATACCTTCGGAACATGGGCACGGTTCGCTTGGGCGTAAGATTGTAAGCGTTACGGTAAGGACGAAAGCATGATGCAGGGCAAGAAAGCGATGAAGGTTTTCCTTTTCTTGTGCTGTGTCATGCTTGCTTCCGCTTCGGCCGCTTGGGCCGGGCCGGATCGTTTGCCGAGCGTACCCGCCTATCAAAACAACAGAGCTGAGGCTCCGGCCGGACAACAACTGACACCCCAAGTACCGTTGTCTCCCGAAGCAATGACATCCTCAGCTTCGCAAGAATATGTGCTCGGCGTTGGGGACCGCATTAAGCTCACCGTTTACGGCGAAGGCGATTTGTCGGGTGATTACGATGTGGGTAGCACGGGCATTATTGCGCTGCCGCTCATTGGCGACATTCAGGCGGCAGGTCATCCGATCCGCGCTTTTGAAAACGCCGTGCGGGGCCGTTTGGCGCAAGGCTATTTACGCGATCCACGTGTGAGCGCGCAGGTTATTAATTATAGGCCGTTTTTCATTCTTGGTGAAGTCGCCAAACCGGGGAGCTACCCGTACGTCAATGGCATGAGCATTTTGAACGCTGTGGCTTTGGCGGGCGGCTATTCGTATCGCGCCGACAAGAGCGACGTTAAATTAACGCGCGCAAATGATCCCGCTCGAGGCGAAATCAGCGTGCCAGAAACAGCAGTCGTGATGCCCGGCGATATTATTCGTGTGCCGGAGCGGTTTTTCTAATTTGTGTTTTTTCGTGAAGACCTGCCTTTCGGGGCCGCCTATTTTGACTAGTGTTTTTTTATAATTCGATAGATCGAGCTTAAGGAGTTTTATTATGACCACCCCCATCGCTTCGCCAGAAGCGCAACGCCCAACGTCCGCACCATCTTATGCGCTTGCCCCGCGCATGGTCAGCGGCGCCTTTTTGAAGGGCATGGACTTACGCGAAACGACACGGCTGCTCCGTCGTCGTATTCAAATTGTCGTAAGGCTCACGATTTTGTGCACGATTTTGGGCTTTGTTGCCGCCCTGCTCATCACGCCGCGCTATAAAGCCGATGTCGTTCTTTTGCTCGATGCGCGCCAAGCTAAGCTTATGGATGTTGGTTCGGGCCTTTCCGGGGTGCCCGGCGATAATTCCGCGCTGCGCAGTGAAATTGATATTCTCACCTCACGCGCCGTCATTGATCGCGTCATTGAAAAGCAAAACCTTTTGAGCGACCCTGAGTTTGCACGCGACGACACGTTCTGGAGCAAGCTTACCAACCCATTGGCGCTCTTCACATCCAAGAATGAGCAAGCCAAGACAGAAGATGAAAAAGCGGCGGCGCTGATCCGCAAACAAACCATTGCCGCGCAAACAATTCAAAAAAAGCTTGAAGTCACCAACGACGGGCGTTCGCTCAGCATCAAGCTCAGCTTCACCTCGCAAAATCCGCAAAAAGCCGCCGACATTGCCAACAGCATTGCGGATGAATATCTCGTCGATCAGCTTGAAGCTAAGTACGATGTGATCTCACGCGCCAACAAATGGCTCAGCGAACGACTTTCCACGTTGCGCAAGCAGGTTGAAACGACCGAACGCGCCGTCGAAGATTACCGCCAACGCGCCAACCTGATTCAAGTTGACGGCGACACGATTGCCGCCCACCAAATGCAGGAAATCAACACGCAGCTCATTACGGCACGAGCCCAAACTTCGCAAGCGGAAGCGCGCCTGCGCAATGCGCAATCGCTGGTCAATGCGGGCGATTCCATTGAAGGGGCAAGCGATGTCTTGTCTTCGCCCTTGATCCAAAAACTGCGTGAACAAGAAGCCGAGGTGCGCCGCAAAGAAGCTGAACTTGCCTCTCGTTATGGCGAGCGCCACCCCACCATGATCAACGCCCGCGCTGAACGGCAGGATTTGCAACGTAAGATCCAAGAGGAAGTCCAAAAGATTTTGCGTTCGCTTTCCGGTGAGGTCAATATTTCACGCGCGAAAGAACAGCAGCTTCAATCCGATCTTACGCGTCTGGAACAAAAAGCCGGAACAGAACTGCGCGCCTCGGTTCAACTGCATCAATTGCAACGTGAAGCCGACGCGAACCGCACCTTGTATCAAAACTTCCTCTCGCGGTTCAAGCAAACGTCCGAGCAGCAAGATATGCAGCTGCCCGACACGCGCATCATTGCGCGCGCAGATAAGCCGGTGGATGCCGACTTCCCGAAGAAATGGTTATTCTTGATTGTCGGCGCGATGATTGGTGGCCTTTTGGGCATCTTCACCGCGTACCTGCTCGAGTTCCTTGATCGTGGCTATCGCACTTCGCCGCAACTTGAGGAAGGCACAGGCCTACCCGTCGTCGGGCAAATTCCGAGCTTGAAGAAAGTCGCCAAAACACCACCCGAAAAATATGTGCTCGAAAAGCCGCTTTCGTCCTTTACGGAATCGCTACGCACGGTGCGCACAGCTATTCATTTCTCAAATGTTGATAATCCGCCGCGTAGCGTCATGGTCACAAGCTCTGGCCCCGCCGAAGGCAAAACGACCTTCTGCCTCTCTCTTGCCCGCACGCTCGCCGCAAGCGGCAGCAAGATTCTTTTGATCGATGCCGATATGCGTCGCCCGCGCTTGGCGCGCCTGCTCGGGATTCGCCCGAATGGCAAAGATCTTTCATCCATCCTAACCGGCGCAAGCAAACTGGATGAAGTGAGACGCCGCGACGGTTTGGTGCCGAAGCTTGATATCATCCCCGCCTTTGGCCGTACGCCGAATGCACAGGATCTGCTTGGCTCCAAGCAAATGAAGAAGTTCATGGATGAAGTCGTCGAACTGTATGATTTGGTCATCGTGGATACGCCGCCAATTTTGGCCGTGGCCGATGCGGCGATGATCTCGCGCGTGGTCGATACAAACCTGTTCATCGTAAAATGGGCCGAGACAGCACGCGATACGGTGACGCAAGCGCTCAAGCAGCTCAAAACCTTTGACTGCCGCATCGCAGGCGCTATTCTCAACCAAGTCAACTTCAACGAGCTTGCGAGCTACGGCGAAGGGTATCACAGCCATAAATATCATGCCTATTACACTGACTAAATCTAAACACCTGACGACAGGGCTTCTGGCCGGACTAGCGCTTGTGCTGATCGGTCTTGGCCTTCCGCCGCTTTCCGCACGGCTTATTGAGCTGCCCGGTAATGAGGTGGTCAAACACCTGCAAGAAAACCAACAAACCGTTTCTGACGCCGATCTTGCGGTTTTAGAAAGCACGCGTATGCGTGTGCTGTCATGGTTTCCGCTTAACAATAGCGAGAATGAATTAGCGCTCGATGCCTTTGTCCGCGCAGGCCACGCGAAAGGCGAAGAAGCAACCAGACTGTTTGCCGCCGCTGAGACATGGCAACGGGTCGCCCTTCGCACATCGCCGACTGACCCTTATGGGTGGATGCGCTTAGCCTATCTTTTCCTGATGCAAGATGGCGGCCCTTCCTTCCGCACCGCTGCGGCGTGGACACAATCGATGGCTGTGGGCCCCTATGAGCCAGAGCTTATGATTTCGCGGCTTCAAATGGGCATGGCAAATTACGCATTTTTAACGCCAGAAGCCAGGGCCTATATCCCCCTTCTGGTTCGCGGAAGTGCGACGTTTGATATGGATAATCTCGCGCGTTACGCCAAAGAAGGCGCTTTCACATCCATCGTCCAAAAAGAACTCGCCAACAATGAAGAAGAGCTTGCCCTCTTCCGCCAAAAAATTAGTCCCTAACTACGAAATCCCGGCCTTCGCCGGGATGACGATGGTTTTCTTTACTCACCGTTTTTTGCGGGGACGGCGGCGTGAACGTGGCGATGGTTTTTTGGGAACGAGCGCGTCCTGTTCCTCTGTCAGTTTCGTTGCTTCGGACACAGGCTCCGGCGGAGTCTTCTTCTCTGACAAAACCTCAACCACAGGTTCACTTACAAGGGACTCAGAGTCCAGTACCGCCTCAAGTACAGGCTCACGGATCAAAACCTCCAGCTCAGGCTTTGTTTCTTCGCCCTCGGGCTCACGAACCAAAAGGGTTTCTTCAGCTTCAGGCTCAGGCTCAGGCTGAATCTCCACCTCTGGCAAAACTTCAACCTCCGGCTTACTTTCGGCAAGTTCAACTTCTGGCTCAAACGCAGGCTCTTCGATCTCAGGTTCTGCAATCAAAAGCGATTCTTCAACCACGGGCAGCGGGAGCAGGCTCTCTGGTTCGGGTGCGGAAACAACAGGCGGCGGCGTAAAGGCGACGGGCTGATCCCAAATGTTGTTTTCCAATTCTTCTTCAATAATCCGTGTTTCTTCCGAGGACAAAAACGCGCGTCTGCCTTTCGGTTTACCGTGTGTTTGTGAGGGCCTCACAATTGTTTTCTTCGGCGCATCGCGTTGAACCTTGGCCGCTGGCGCTTTTGTCACGGGTGGTTGAGGCGCGGGGCGTTGAATCACAGGTCGCGGCACGGGCTTTTCGAGTGACTGCAACGGCGCATCGGCTTGGCGCGTTGATCCGCTTTGCGCAACGCCAAGCCCCAGCAAAACCGCATAGGTCGCCGCAACGGCAGGAATATGCATGCTGAAATCCATCAAGCTATGCGTGGCGACAAGAGCCGTCGCCGCAACGGCAAGCGACGGATAAATGGCATCGCGTTTGCGGCGCAAGACCCCTTGCAAACAGCAGCTGACCATCAGGCCGATGGAAAGAAAAAGCAGAAGCGCCGCTGGCACGCCGAGATCCATCATCATTTCGAGATAATCGTTATGCGCATGCTGAAACCACAAAGGCAGCGTCGCATCACGATACAAACGGAACGCGCCATCGAATGAGCCAAGGCCAAAGCCGAGCCATGGATTATCCGTGATCGCTTGTTTGACAAGCTCATAGGCCGCAAGCCGTGTGGCCGTGTCGGAGCCGATCGCATCATCTTGCATGCGGTTCAAAAGCGCATCGCCGCCCATCATCACAAAAAGTGAAAAGATAAACGCAATCCCCGTCAACAACAAAGCCCATTGCTTAATGGGCCAGCGCCGAAAGATCGCCATGGTGATAAGCAACGTCACAACGCCGACCAACGTGCTGAGCACGCCACCGCGCGATCCCGTAAGGGCCAAAGCGCCAAGCACCAAAACGGGCGAAAGAAAATACACATAATCGCGCAAGCTGAGCGAAGCAAACCACGCCGCCGCATAAGAAGCCTTGGCTAACACAGGATCTTTGATCACGATATGCTTGACCCGTTGTCGCACCATCGCGAGCGAACATAAAAACCCAAGGCCCGCATAAGTCGCATAGCTATTTTTATTTACAAAGGTCGAGGTGAGGAATCCTTCATAGGCCCATTTTTTAAACCAGAGAATTGTCGTGCTGCCCGCCGATTGCGCGATCAACCCATAAAGCGCATAGGCCAACGCCGCCAAACCCAGCGCACGCACAATCACTTTGGCGCGCTCACGATCCCGGCCTGCAAAAAAAGCGAGGAGAAAAAAAGCGACATAACCTAACAGGCGGACAAGCGCCTCACGCGTTGTGCCGGGATCAACTGAAATGGCGCCGGAAGTCGGCCCGAGCAAATGCGCCGCCTCAAGCCAAAGCGGGTGATGCCAAGCCAATGGGGTAAAAGGCGCGATTTGAAGTAACGCCCATGCGGCGACAACAGCAAACCCAAGCGCCGCAAGTGCAAGTCTCAAGCGCGGCACAGCGCCGGTTGGCGCGGGACGATCCGGCGCGGCCCACAACCGAGCCAAAAGCAAAACGCCCGCCAGCACACCAAACAAATCCGAAGCCCAAGGCCGGTTTGCACCGAAAGGCAACGGCAAAAGAACGAGAAGGAGAATAAAGCTCCCAAACCAATAAGGCCGCAAAACCGGCAGTCTCTTGGACAACATTTATCCTCCTTCAAATCGCTTTTTAGGCGTGAAGGGTGGGTTGCCCTTTCCGCCAATTACACGGGCAAAGCCCGCCATTTTGAAGCGCGTCTAACACGCGCAGAACTTCTTCTACATTACGCCCAACATTGAGATCCGTCACGCTCGCAAAACGAATCTTGCCTTCGGGATCAACAATATAAGTCGCCCGCTGCGCCACGCCAACCTCTGGATCAAGGATTCCCAAAGCGCCCGCAAGCTCGCGCTTAAGGTCGGACAGCATCGGGAACGGTAAGTCCTTGAGAGACGGATCATTTTTGCGCCATGCTAAATGAACATACTCCGAATCGATGCTCGCCCCCAAAAGTTGCGTGCCGCGCGAGACAAAAGCCTCGTTCGCTTCGCCAAAAGCGGCAATTTCTGTGGGGCAGACAAAGGTGAAATCCTTCGGCCAAAAGAAAACAACGAGCCATTTGCCTTTATGGGTCGCATTTGAGATTTCGGTAAACGCCTTAGCGTCATCGGCTGAAACCGTGGCTTGCAGGCTGAAAGCGGGAAAAGAGTAACCAACACCAAGCATAAGATCCTCCTGATTTTTAGAATGACTCTAAAGTTTACTATAGTCGCCCGCCCGACAGAAGAAAAGGCTAAAAAGCGCGCCGAACTTCAAACTTCCCCTCCCCAACCGCATGCGATAGGATTCAAAGGCCTTTCTTGAAAGAGATCACGCCATGCCCCAACCCCCAGTCCCCACCGAATCGCCGCTTGCGCTCTCGGTTATCGTGCCCTGTTTCGAGGAAGCGGCGTCGCTGCCTGCGCTTTGGCCGCGATTGAGCCAGGCGTGCCACGCGTGCGTGGGGGACTCTTATGAAATCCTCTTTGTGAATGACGGCTCCAAAGATGGCACATGGCCCGCGCTTGCCGCTCTAGCCCAAGAGAATGCGACCTGTTTATCCATCAATTTGTCTCGCCATTTTGGGCACCAACTGGCGCTGAGCGCTGGGCTGACCGTGGCGAGTGGCGCGCGCGTGCTCCTAATCGACGCCGATTTGCAAGATCCGCCAGAAGCGCTGCCCGCCATGATGGCGCTGATGGACAAAGGCGCAGATGTCGTTTACGGCCAACGGCAAAAACGAACCGGCGAAACGCTGGCCAAACGCGCAAGCGCCGCATTGTTCTATCGTGTGTTTGCCAAACTCGTTGAAATTGAAATTCCGCTCGATGCGGGTGATTTCAGATTGCTGAGCCACCGCGCCGTGCAAGCGCTCAATGCCATGCCCGAACGCAGCCGTTTTCTGCGCGGTATGGTCAGCTGGATCGGACTGAAGCAAGTGGCCTTTCCGTATGAACGCGCCCCGCGTGCCGCTGGGCAAACGCATTATTCACTTCGCAAAATGATTAGCTTCGCCCGCGACGCGATCACCAGTTTTTCCATCGTACCTTTGCGGCTTGCGTCTTATTTCGGTTTGGCCAGCGGCGCTTTTGCGCTGGTGCTTTTAGCCTACGCCTTCCACGCGTGGCTTGCGGGCGAAACGGTTCCCGGGTGGACAAGCCTCATCGTCATCGTTCTGTTTCTAGGCAGCGTTCAATTACTATGCCTCGGCATTTTCGGGGAATATTTGGGCCGCCTTTATATGGAAGCCAAGCAACGCCCGCTCTTCATCATCGAGGAAATTGTGCGGCGCGAGCGTTAAGCATAAAAATCATCTTGCGCTGATTCTTTTTTTCACTTACGCTTTTGTCATAATGTTTCTGATCGAAGCCAAAGATCCTAGCGCTAAGCGCGTCCTCAAGGGCAAGAAGGCCTAAGGCCTTCTGACCCCATCGTCCTGCGCCCGACGTTCACGTTCCGCCCCGGACAAAACCTTAAAAAAACAAAGTCTGATTTCAATTTTCACAAACGCAACGGCGTTGCGTGACCCCCCCCATTTTGCAAGGGAGCCTCCACCCATGAAAACCTCTTCTTTCTCCATGCCGCGCCTCGGCGGCGTTTGGGTTCCACTCATTACCCCTTTTGCACAAGACAAGCTGGATGAAGCCTCGCTGGCCCGCCTTGTGCGCCATTACAGCAAAGCAAACGTCACCGGTTTTATTCTTGCCGGAACCACAGGTGAGTCGATGGCCCTCGATGAGGCAGAAACGCGCCAACTTGTGGATGTCGTCCAGCACGCAAACACACAAAAACTTCCCGTCTTTCTTGGCCACACCGGCTCGAACACCAAAAAGCTGGCGCACGAGGTCGCGCGCACCAACGCGTGGCCCGTTGATGGCTATTTGATCGCAACGCCCTATTTCACGCGGCCTTCGCAAGAAGGGCTTTATCAGCACTTTTCGCATGTTGCGCAAGAAACAAGCCTGCCGATCATCGTTTATAACATTCCCTATCGCACGGGCGTGAATATGGCGAATGAGACACTCTTCCGCTTAGCCGAACACAGCAACATTGTAGGTGTCAAAGATTGCTGCGCCAATGAAGAGCAAACACAACAGCTGATTTGTCAGCGCCCCAGCGATTTTTCCGTTCTTGTCGGCGACGATGCGAACTTCTTTAAATACGTCAAGCTCGGCGCGGATGGCGGGATTTTGGCTTCGGCCCACATTGCGCCGCAAGGCTTTGCAACCGTCTTGCATGGGCTTCGCCAAGGCCAGCCCGCCCAAGCCCAAACCATTTGGGATAGCTTTGCCGATGTCATCCCGATGCTTTTTGCCGAACCCAACCCCTGCCCTTTAAAATATATTCTTCACCAGCAAGGGCTCATCGCCTCGCCCGAAGCCCGGCTTCCAATGCTGCCTATCTCAAAAAGCTTGGAAGCCAAGCTCAACGCACGCTTAGCCGCGCCGCGAGCCTTGACGTTTGAAGCCGCATAAGAAACCCTGTGCACAAGCCTTCGCTTTTCGTAAGATGTTCCTCACGCCGTTGAGGAACATCTTCAAAAAACAGCTGCCCCAAAGGAAATGACAGCCATGCAAAATCTACGTTCGCCTGTGCAAGAGCTTGAAGGTGTTTACGCCGTTCAAGGCCTTCCGCTCACGGCGCTAGCCTCACGTTTTGGAACGCCTTTTTATTTGTATGATCTGGATTACATGGCCTTGCGCTATACCTATTTGAAAAGCATTTTCGCGTGGTCGCAAACACATATTTATTATGCAATGAAGGCGAATGCCAACCCGCATCTGCTCCTCGCGCTCAAAGACGTGGGGGCGCGGCTTGATACGGTCAGCCCGGCAGAAGTTTTCCTCGCGCTCAAGCTCGGTTTTAAAAAAGAAGACATTCTTTATACCGCCAATAATATGACGGATGAAGAAATCGCGCTTTTGAAACCGCTTGGCCTTTTATTCAACATTGATTCCCTTTCCGGTCTGCGCCGCTTTGCGCGGCTGTGTCCGGGCAGCGACGTATGCCTGCGTTTTAATTCCGACGTTGTGGCGGGCGAAGATCAAAAAGTCCAAACCGGCGGCGATAAAACAAAATTCGGCATCCGGCTTGAGCGTCTGCAGGACGCGCTGGCCCTCGCGCAAGAAGGCCAGCTTCGCATCGTCGGCCTACACGAACACACGGGAAGCGGCATCGCAGACCCCGAAAAATTCACGCAAGGCATGCGCAATCTTTTGAGCATCGCAAAACCAGAGTGGTTCCCGGCTCTGCGCTTTGTCGATTTCGGCGGCGGCTTCAAAGTGCCCTATCGCCCCGATGAACACCGGATTGATTACGAGGCCTTTGGGGCCAAGGTGACGGAGCTGTTCACCTCGTTCTGCGCTTATTTTGGCCGTCCTCTCGATTTATATTTCGAGCCGGGTAAGTTTGTCACTGCCGAAGGCGGTGTGCTGATCATGCAGGTTAATTCACTCATTGCCAACAAAACACGTCTGATCGCGGGCACCGATTCCGGTTTTTCGCATCTCATTCGCCCGATGCTTTATGACGCCTATCATCATATTTTGAACGTCTCAAATCCACGCGGCGAAACCAAAACCTATGACGTGTGCGGCAACATTTGCGAGACGGGCGATTTATTTGCCTCAGATCGCGATCTACCAGAAGTCCGCGAAGGCGACACGCTCGCGCTCCTGAATGCTGGCGCTTATGGCTTCACGATGGGCTCACTTTACAACCTGCGCCCGCTGCCGCTTGAGGTGGTCGTGCAAAATGGCGCAGCCCACATCTCACGCCCCCGCGTAACGCATGAAGCTCTGGCGACCGAGATTTTGAAAAGCTGCACCTAGGTCTTACAGCCACCCCAAGCTTAAGGGCCAACCCCTTAAAGCATGGAAGCTTTCTCTTATTCTCTGCAAGGTCGAGGGGGCTTGGGCCTCTTTTTATGGTTAATGGGCAATGAAACCATTTTTAATCTCCCCCCTTTTCTACACTTTGTTTTATCCTGCGCACGCAGTTGAATTTTTTTAAAGAGATGGCTCCATGTCTGATTCCTCGCATCTGTCCGATTTGTTGATTTCCCGAGAAGCCGCTTCTCATGCCTATGCACCGGATTCCCATTTTCGCGTTGGCGCGGCTCTCTTCACCCAAAATGGCCAGTCTTTCTGCGGCGCCAATTGCGAAACGGCTTTCTATGAAGGCGAAATCTGCGGCGAACGAAACGCGATCTTCAACGCCATTACGAGCGGTGCACTTAAAAACGGCACTTCTTTTATCAAATCGATTGCCGTTTCCTGCCTTGATGCACCTGCGAATGCTTCTTTGAAAGACGGGATGCCTTGCGGCACATGCCGTCAAGTCATCAATGAGTTTGGCGACAAAACCACATCAATCATCGTCGATGACGGTCGAGACGGGCAGATTTTCACGCTTTCCGCTTTATTGCCGCAGGCTTTTCGCTTTGCGCCTTCGGCTCTGCCAGAATCAGACCAGATTCTTTCACAAAAAGAAGTCGCAGACATTGAAGGCTCCGTTCGGATTGGTTCTTTAGACGAGCTTGTCGCCGCCCGTCAGATTGCTGTGAACAGCTATGCGCCTTATTCAGGTTGCCGCACCGGCGCGATCATTCGAACGCTAAACGGCAATGTTTACGCTGGCGTTCGTGTTGAAAACAGTTCGACAGGACTGACCGCAGATCCACTGCGCGTAGCTATTGGACGAGCCATTATGAACGAGAAAGAACCGCTCTGGATTATGGATATCGCAATCGCGCAGATCGATGCCGGACGTCAAGGCCGCACGATAGCCCCAGAGCGCTTGATCAACACCGAGCTTTTGCATGAGTTTGCTGCCATCAATCCGACAACAGTGAACATAGACGTTTACCACCCCGCGCAAGGCATCAAAAGTTTTTATTGGCGCGCCGGGAAACTTAAGGCTATGCCCACGCCATAGTACGGCCTTATCGAAACCTAATTTTTCTTGTCGTTTGCGCCAAGTTAGGCAGCGCGAACGGCTTCGAGAAACACGTCGCCATAGCGCTCAAGCTTCGCCGCGCCGATGCCGGACAGCGCGCCCATTTCTTGCAAACTCTGCGGACGTTTTTGCGCCAAGGCCAAAAGTGTTGTGTCATGGAAAATGACATAAGGAGGCACGTTTTGCGCCTTAGCCAAATCACGGCGCAACGTGCGCAAAACTTGGAACAACCGCTCATCGTCTGGGTTATCAAGTCTTGCCTGACGCGCCACCCCTTCGCCCCCACGCGAACGTTTGCCTTTTATGGCGGCGGCAAGCACCGTGTCTTCGCGTAGCATCACTTGCGCTTGGCCTCGCAAAACAGGGCGATAAAGCGCCTCGTCGCCTAACCGCAGGCCGCCATGGCCTTCGATATCCACGAGCAAATAGCCGCCGACAACCAATTGCCGAAACACATCGCGCCATTGATCGCGCGTGTATTCTTTGCCGATGCCATAGGTCGGCAGTGCGTCATGGCCGCATTGCTTGACGCGCTCGGTTTCAGCGCCGACCAAAACATCACTCACATGCGCCGCGCCGAAACGCTGGCCTGTGCGATACACGCAAGACAAAGCTTTTTGCGCGGCAACCATCGCATCAAATACTTTCGGCGGATGCAAACACATATCGCAATTGCCGCAGGGCTGCGCGCGCTGTTCGTCAAAATAGGAGAGCAGCGTTTGCCTGCGGCAGTGCCCGCTTGCGCAATAGCCGATTAAAGCTTCGAGCTTACGGCGCTCAAGCCGCTTGCGCTCGTCGCTGGCCTCGCCCTGCTCAATCATCGCGCGCAGCATCACGACATCTTCAAGCCCATAAAGCAGCAACGCTTCCGACGGCAACCCATCGCGACCGGCACGACCGGTTTCCTGATAATAGGCTTCGATGCTTTTGGGCATATTCATATGCACGACAAAGCGCACATCCGGTTTATCAATCCCCATGCCAAAGGCGATCGTCGCCACGATGATCACGCCGTCCTCTTTAATAAAGCGATCTTGGTTGGCCGCCCGCGTTTCCGCCGATAGCCCAGCGTGATACGGCAGCGCCTTAAACCCTTGCGCCGCAAGCCACGCCGCGAGCCCGTCCACCTTCGCCCGCGACAAGCAATAGATAATGCCCGCCTCGTCAGGATGATCCGTTTTTAAAAAACGAAGCAGCTGATCGCGAGGCTTGGCTTTCGGCGTGACGTGATAGCGAATGTTAGGCCGATCAAAGCTTGAGATAAAAACGCGCCCTTGATCCAGACATAGTTTGGAGACGATCTCGCGGCGCGTCGGCCCATCGGCTGTTGCCGTCAAGGCCAGCCGAGGCACGTTCGGAAACCGTTCGTGCAAAACGCAAAGCTGCAAATATTCCGGGCGGAAATCATGCCCCCATTGTGAAACGCAGTGCGCTTCGTCAATCGCAAACAGCGACAAGGGACAGGATTCCAAAAGCCGCAACGTACCTTCCATCAAAAGCCGCTCGGGCGCGACGTAAAGCAAATCAATCTGCCCTGCACGCACGGCATCCATAATCTGCCCGGACTCGCCCGGCCCAAGGGATGAGTTTAACGCTGCCGCACGCACGCCAAGCTGTTTAAGCGCCTCAACCTGATCGCGCATCAACGCGATCAGCGGCGAGACGACAACGCCCATTCCGGGCCGACACAAAGCTGGGATTTGGTAACACAGAGATTTGCCGCCACCCGTCGGCATAAGCACCAACGCTTCACCGCCCCGCATCACATGCGCGATGATTTCCTCTTGCTTCCCACGAAACGACTCGAAGCCGAAAACACGACGCAACACGGCGCTCGGTGTGGGAGAGATGCTGTTTTGTTCCGGCGTAAGAGGCACTGATTCAATCCGTTCTTGGTCTGGCGCGCATACCATAAGCCCCTTTAGAAACTTATCAAGTTGCATGCAGCAAAAACCGCACCACAGGGGGCCTTATTGCATAAGCTTTTGTTTACAATTTCGGTCTTATATGCTCCTAGACAGAAGGTCTCTTCCTCCTATCCTATCCTATCCTATCTTTTCCCTGGTGTTTTCATGATCAATCGTCGCTCGCTTGCCGTGCGCTTATTTAGCCTTGTGGGCTTTAGCGCCATCGGTTTTGTTCTTTTAACTTTTTTGGCTGGCTCGTTTTTGAAGGCCAACATGATGGATGCCAAAATCGACAAAATAACAACCGTTACCCAAAGCGCGCTTTCTATTGTGAAAGATTTTCACGACCGCGCCGCCAAGGGCGAGTTTGACGAAGACACGGCCAAACGCGAAGCGCTTAAAAGTTTGCGCGCGCTGCGTTTTGACAAAACCAACTATCTCTTTGGCTATGACCACAAGGGCGATTGCATTCTTCATGGCGCCATTCCCGACCGCGAAGGTAAAAACTTTATTGACGAAAATGACCTGAAAGGGAAGCCCTTTATCAAAGCGCTCGTTGAGCTTGGCCTTCACGGCGGTGGACATACGGATTTCTATTTCACGAAAAAGGGCGGCACGGTGCCGTTACCAAAGGTCGGATATGTTGATCTTTATCAGCCGTGGGATTGGATTATCGGCACGGGCGTTTACACCGACGATATTGACGCGGAATATAACCGCTTGATGCGGCATTTCGCAATTGGCGCCTTTATTATTTTGGTTGGCGTTTCGCTTTTGACCGTCTATATCGCACGTACCATCTCTCGCCCGATTCAAAAACTTACGTTAGTCACAGATCAAATTGCCGCTGGTAATTTTTCGGCAATTGTCGAAGGCACCGAACGCCAAGATGAAGTTGGCGAGTTAGCTCGCGCGCTGGGCGTTTTTAAAGAAAACACGATCCGCGCCCAAAACCTGGCGGCGCAGCAGGTGCAAGATCATCAGGCTCGCGAAGCGCATACGCGCCACGTCGAAAAACTCACGCAGGTCTTTGACACCAGCGTCTCAAAAGCCTTGCACGTTGTCGCCAACGCCGCAAACGAACTTGAAGTGACAGCTAAAACTATGACGAGCACCGCCGAACGCACAGCAACGCAAACCTCCGCCGTCGCCAACGCCACAGATCAAGCTTCAGCCAATGTGCAAACAGTAGCCAGCGCTGCTGAAGAGCTTTCGAAATCTATTTTTGAGATTGCGGGGAACATCAAATATTCCAAAGACGTTTCTGAAGAAGCCGCGCGTCGCGCCGTGGCCACAACGGAAGCCATGAAAAGCCTTTCGGAAAACTCGGCGCGTATCGGCGACGTTATCAATCTGATCAATGATATTGCTAACCAAACCAACCTTCTTGCGCTCAATGCAACGATTGAAGCCGCCCGCGCAGGCGAAGCAGGCAAAGGCTTTGCCGTTGTCGCCAGTGAAGTCAAACAGCTGGCCAATCAAACCTCAAAAGCAACGGAAGAAATCGGCGCGCAAATTGCTGCCGTTCAAGGGTCTGTCGAACAAGCCATTGAGGCTATTCACGGCGTCGTCGGTGAGATTGATAAGGTCAATACCATTGGTTCAGCCATCTCGAACGCGATTGAACAGCAAACAGCGGCAACCAACGAAATCTCGCGTAGCATTCAACAAGTTGCCACCGGCACGCGTGAAGTCTCAACCAACATCGACGGCGTTACGCAAGCGGCAAGTGAAACGGGAGCCGCTTCCGAGCAAGTTTTTTCTTCCGCCCAAGCCCTCTCCCGCGAAGCCGCTTCGCTCAAAGAAATTGTGAGCACCTTTTTAAAAGGCGTGCAACGAGGGTAGTAAAAGTGGAGATTTGATAAAACAACGGTTCCCAGCGAAAGCGGCTTAACGTTGAGTCCGCAACATCTTCGGCGTTTTGGTTCTTGGTGCCCCAAGAGGGAATTGATCAAAAACATTCGTGCCTCATGTTTTTGACCCTTCGGGCGCCCGCGCCTTCGGCGCGTTGCGTCCAAAACGCTTTCGCGTTTTGTGAACCCCAAGGGGTTCAAGTTAACTTGCAACATTATTGATACAGAAACGGCCCCACGAGGGGGCCGTTTCTGTATCAATGGTGCCCCAGGAGGGACTTGAACCCCCACTCCCTTGCAGAAAGCAGATTTTGAGTCTGCCGCGTCTACCATTCCGCCACTGGGGCCTTCGCCGGATGAGGGCCCAAAGGACCCTTTGTCAAAGGCAGGGGGATCATAGCGTCCCAAACGCTTGGGTCAAGGAGAGAAATACCGTTGCAAGACAATTTGTTAGGTTAATGACAGGCTTACGGCGTCGCTGCGGTGAGGGCTTGGCGCA
>Ga0209800_10001062_pt1 | contig 32283 bp, 10 predicted proteins | sample Higcelweek8metaG_FD_187174 | JGI IMG/M metagenome (GOLD analysis project Ga0209800, IMG submission 187174) | Freshwater pond sediment microbial communities from the University of Edinburgh, under environmental carbon perturbations - High... | ecosystem: Environmental > Aquatic > Freshwater >...
GGCTGATCTCTTCATAAGAGTAAAACAGGATTCCCTCTCTGATAAGAGCAGGCCTCAGAATATCTTCAAAGAGCCTGGTGAGAATGGTGGACTGGCGTGCCAGCTCTTCGCGACACAGCTCAAGCTCATCAGATGGCCTGAGACCATCAGGCCCGGTTTCACCAGACTGTTTTTTAAGCTTACTATATAATCCCCCCAGCCTCTTCATGACGAACTCATCAAAAATCATGCCCATAATACCGGTGAATTTGATTCGCTCAAGCAGCGGCTGGTTATCATCTTCGGCAATTTCAAGTACACGCCTGGCAAAAGAGAGCCAGCTCAGCTCCCTATTGATATAGGCGCCACTGGCATCAACATCTCCTGTTCCTGGCGAAACATTTTCTACTGTTTTGCTAACCTCCCTATTCATACAGGCATCAACATCAAGCAGAGAATTCGTATCCATGTTTGTCTCCTTATGTTTGGGAATATTATCAATTGTCAAACAGTTGCTTTTATATCACCAAGAAGTTTGTCATAAATTTCTGCCCATAACTGCCTGTAGGATAAGGCAGCTTTTGATTTAGGGGCAAATGCCATAACTGGCTGCCTCTCAATTCCCATCTTTTCAACATCAGATGAGTAGGGAATCGTGTTGTTTAAACAGTGGCTGAATTCTGATCTTAAAGATTCAGAAAATTCGCAGTGCATTTTTTTGCGCCGATCCTCCATGGAGATAAAAGTATGTATCTTCTTCTGGCTGTAATTCTGTTTTTGAAAAAATTTCAGAAGCTGATTGTGTGTTCTCTCTGAAAGCGGGGTTGGAATAAGAGGCACTATGATAAAATCCGCAGCATAGAAAATATTTTCAGCAAGAGTGTTAATGGATGGCGGACAATCAAGAATCATAAGATCATACTCATTCTGATCCTCTATCTGACTGATAACTCTGGCCAGTTGCTGTTCAGGTCGTTTGAATTTGTTAAACACTATATCAAGGCTACGATGCGAAAAATCAGAAGGCAGCAGATCAAGATTTTTAAAATCTGTACCTTTAATGCTTCTGCTGATCGGTTTACCACCGGGGTTGAACCCTCTGGCATCCTCTTTTAATTTGGGTTTAACCCGAAAATAGTAACTGGCAGAACTTTGCGGATCCAGATCACAGATAAGTGTTGATAATCCGCTCTGAGCTGCCAGATAGGATATATTTACTGCTGTTGCTGTCTTGCCAACTCCGCCTTTATTGCTGTAAATTGCCAATGTTTTCATTGTTTCACCTGATTTTTTCTGGTGTCAAAAAGTTTCTGGAACAGTTGTTGATTCTCTTGAGTGGCAAAATCGATAAAGGTCTGGGCAAAGCTCTCTTTAACCCGCGCTCTTTTCTCTTCTATAACTCCAACCATACGACCTACAGCCACAAAAACTTTTCTGGATTCAGAGGTTGGTACAGGCAACTGGTCAGCTGTATTAAGTGCATACCTCTCCTGAACAGACAGATCGTTAAAGTCACCAAGGTTTGTCTGAAGCTTTTTAACCTGTTGTATCAATATGGTCATTGTTTCACCAGGGAACAGACTCTGGAAAAAATCCAGCAGATATCGAAGTTTTTTACACTCTATGCGTAATGAGTGCAGTTGTTCATCCTGAGTGTTTTCAAGAATTTCTCTGCCTCTCTTAATAATATACCGATATTTTTTATAAATTCTCTTCTGGGCAAGCTCTTTAATCTGAGAGGCTGCATTAAAAGCTGTAGGGGAATTGGCAGCAGGTTCATTTAAAAATGCCTCCCAATCTGTCATCACTTGGGAATAATAGGCGGAATTAAGCCCATCAACCACATTTTTCAATGCTGCAACACGTTTTTGCCGCATATAATCAAATAGAGGATCAATATCGCTCTGCATGGTGTCAGGCAGCATCTCTTTAAAATTTTTCTCAGCATAGAGATAAACATCCAGATCACGCAGCTCATTGGATATTCTGCTGATAGATGCGAAATCCTGTTTGAATCTGAGGGTTGCATCTTCTGGAAAAACAGCTCTTACCTGGCTTAAAACTGATCTGGTACGCCGCATGGCTACCCTGAAGTCGTGCAGAAATTCAATGTCAATATCCTGTTTAACACCATCTTCATTGATTTTTATTACTCTCAGGGCTGAACGCAGAATAGCTCTGGTGGCGTCGTCCGCACGCATCTGAGGTGCAAGTGCAACCTTGAGATCTGCCAGGTACTCAACAGGTTTCCTCTCACCAAGCCCAAGTGCCTTGACCATAAAACTATCAGATGTGGGTTCAAGCTCCTTTATCTGATAAAGCTGGTTTCTCAATTTCCGGGCAGGCTTAATGTAACCTCGTATCGGGTTGATCACCAACTGGCTGGCTGTTGCATGTTCATCTTTCTGATTCTTATCCTCAAGAGTCTTATAGGAAAGATGGAGAACACTCTTTTCATCCTGATTAAGCAGGCGGTAAGAGCTACAGGTTATGGCAACCTCACTGAACTTTAAAAGCGCTCTCATCTCAACAACAGGTTCAAGATACTTTTTCAAATCTCCATCTGATAACTCCCACACAAATTTTGGAGTGCCATCAACAGATTGGCGCAACAGTATCTTCCCACTCTCCTGCTGACCCAGAATCAGCTCATCTCCTGACTGATATAAGAACAGGGATGCTTTAAATAATCGCCAATCAAAAGTATCAAAAAGCATACAATCTTCAACCTTTGATTGATCTTTTTGAATTAGAAACTTACTTTTCAGAGCTTCAACCAGATTCTCTTCTGTGTATTCGCTGGAAACAGCAAAGATATTTGACTCTTTCACTTTTCTCCTTTCATTCAATTCTGGTTTTATATGAAACTGTAGAGGCATGGCAGTTATAACGGATTTGGTGGAGCAGTGATTTTTAAGCCCAAAAAACAATGTGTGTATCAATCAGAATTTTCACGAGTTGTCACCATAAAACATGGTGTTGATATCATCATCCTCTTCCATGAAGTCATCAGGAATATCAATTTCTCCTGCAAGCAGACCAAGCTGCCGTTTTTTTCTTGGGTTTGTGGATCACCAGCTCTACAAGGGGAAGATTATTTTTTGCAATAATGATCTCTTCGCCGTGATATGCCATATCAACCAGCTTGGAGAGGTCTGTTTTGGCCTCTGATATATTTACAATCATGGTAAAATTCTCCAATTATTTGATTGTGTATTCACCAAGCATACTTATTCAGACCAGGTTGGTCAAGCGTTAATCTGTACCCTTATTTTCATGAATTGGGCTTTGGTTTTTCACCTTAAGACGGGCAATCTCATCACGAAGAAGCTGATTCTCCTCATACAGCGCATTCAACATTTCCAGGAGCATTAAAACCAATGGAGTTTGTTCTTCAACCGGGATATCCCCAAATCTTGGGAATTTTCACAACCATAAAGCACTCCAGAGTTTTTATAAAGGTCTTCAACTATTCAACTGAAAGATGTTATTAAAGTGGACCCCATGTCAAGACCGATTTTTGCTTTTTTTAAGCTACATTCGGACTTAGTTCTGTAAGATAATTTTGTTTTATTTTGTATAAGTTGTTTAACATAGCAATACCCTCAAAATGGCTGATAACTTATGTTTTAATATTTTGTGGTATAGCTAATTGAGGTCATGGACAGCAGGCTCGGAATATTCAAATCCCGCTTTTATGATTATATCCTCTAAAACAAATCCTATCTCGCCTTTTTTCTTTAACTGCTCGACCATCCATTGCTGAATTCGAGCATTTACATGAACACGTCTCAGGTGTGGCGGTAACTCTGGTTTTGGTTTGCCTCTGTATCCACCACGTTTAGATTGCATAAAATCACCTCATGGTTGATTAATAAATTCTGAAAAGCCTGCTATTCAAGGGCTTATAGATAAATGTACAACGCTTTTCAAAAAAACGACTCTGTTTCTGGATATGGTTTCCTCCTCACTGGTTTCAACTACTTGACCTTCCAATTCTCCGTGATATGATGCAGCTACCAGTTCGGAGGATGGGGCAATGCTGGGAAGCAACCCGAGCGCCGTAACTGGTGACTGAAGCATGGGGGCAGTGTGATTTGCGCTGCCCTTCTCCCATGCTTTTGTCCATAAAGCGTTAAATCCCGGGGGTTTGGGGGCTGGCCCCCAATACAATCAGCAATGAGCCCCTGTTTCTCTGCTAAGATCGAGCTGAGTGATAAATATATTCGGGAGATTTATAATCAAGTGCCTGATGAAGCCTCTCCTGGTTATAAAATTTGATAAAATCTTTCAGTGAGCGATAGGCGTCTTTCATTTTCATAGTCCGATAATCCTTTAAAAAGACCTCTTCGTATTTAACTGTTCTCCATAAGCGCTCAACAAAAACGTTATCCAGTGCCCGTCCCCTTGAATCCATACTGATGCTGATATCCCTGTCTATCAAGGGTTTCAGAAAGTTTACAGCTGTGTATTGGCTTCCCTGGTCTGTATTGAATATTTGAGGCTGTGAGATGCTCAACGCCTCTTCCAGAGCTTCGATACAAAATGTATTCTCAAGACTGTTACTAAGTCGCCATGATAATACATATCTGCTGAACCAGTCTATCACCGCCGTCAAATATACAAAACCATTGGATACTCTGATATAGGTGATGTCCGTGCTCCACACATGATCCGGTCTTTCAATGTTAACGCCCCTCAATAAGTATGGGTATATTTTGTGGTTCTCGATCCTCCTGCTTAATTTGGGTTTCGGATAGATGGCCTCAATTCTCATCAATCTCATCAGCCTTTGTACCCGTTTACGGTTTATCTCATGACCTTTTGCATTCAGGTAAGCGGTCAACCTGCGACTGCCATAAAAAGGAGTGCTGGTATGCTGTTCATCTATGAGATCCATCAAAGAAAGGGTGTAAGGATCTATTGATGCAGGCTGGTAATAAAGCGCTCCTTTTGATACTTCCAGTAAATCACATTGCCTGTTTATGCTGATTTCAGGATGATTTCTGTCAATTAACGCCCTTCTGTCAGGAACTGATTGAATCAACCTTTTTTTTTAGCCAGTCATTCTCTACTTTGAGTTGACCGACTTGTTTGTATAATTCGTCTATTAATTGATGTTCATCATTTTTTGCTTTATTCTGTTTGACTGTTGAAAAAATGCCAGGTAGCCCCTCAATAGCCTCCTTTTTCCATCGCGTAATCAACACTCTATGTGCCTGATACTTTGATGCTATTTCTGCAACTGTATCCTGTTCTCTTATCATTTCAATTGCAACCTTGGCTTTGAAATCATTGCTATAATTTTTTCTCATGGACCTCCATTCCCTGGGTTAAATAAAAATTGGGATTTAGCACTTTGGATGTAACTTAGCAACTGGTTCAGATTATGGGGTCCATTATAGAAGATTAATGGGTAGATTGGAGTCGACACCTGCTCTTTCACACAAATATTGTTCTTGTTGAGTCCTTGCCCAAAAGTCAACAACTAAAAACTTGAACATCGAGTTTAATGTTTCTTGCCGTGACTATTACATAGCCAGCTGTATTGACCAGCATTCCTGCAATGGTCTCAAACCCCTTTAGAAACTCTTCATCCACAATTTTCAGAAGTGATGCTCTATTCTCATTGATGGCCTCAATATACCTCTTCTCAAACACTCCCATAACCTGGCTTGTGATATCTGTCAGCTCCGTCATCTCAAATCCGCTCCTGGCAAGTATCTCAGGGTACTCCTCTATTGTAACATAGGCGGCATTGCAGATATCTTTTGCCATTGTTCTATGCTCATCTGTCATGATCCCGATATCCACCAGATCTGCAATTACAAGGGTTGCCCCAGGCTTTAATACCCGCCCTGCCTCTGCAAGGGCCTCCTTATGACCCATGTGGAATATGGACTCAAAGAACCAGCCTCCGTCATAGCTATTCTCTTCAAATGGGAGGTTCAGGGCATTGGCTGTAAAAAAACGGGTCTGCTTCTCAACTCTTTTCTGCTCTGCATTTCTCTCTGCCCACTCTTTTTGAAGAGGGCTTAAGGTGACACCGTGTACATTGCACCCTTTCTCCCTGGCAAGCATGATTGCCGGCATGCCCACGCCGCACCCGAGATCGCAGAAGAGTTCTCCCTTTGAGATCTCTGTCTTGCCGATCATAAGCTCTGTAAGGTTGTGGGTTGCCTGGGCAAAACCTATCTCAGGGTTACTGCTCTCCCAGTATCCCAGATGGATCTGCCCCTGGGTGATGATATCCCACAGGCGCATTCCCTGGGTCTCGTAATAGTCAGTTATCTTTTTTAACTCATCAGATTTGTTTTCCATCTCAGCTCCTTCTCTGCTGTGAAGAGTTTCAGGTGTCTTATCTACAATTTAAGGTTTTATCCTTCAATCAGGTTTTATCCTTCTGGTTGGATCGCTCCAGGTGGTAAATCTGATGAGAATAGTTGTCTCAATGTTGCTGCCAGATGGGCAGCATCTGGTGGCTTGAGAATAGTGTAATGGTCTCCAGGTATGGTTTTTACCTGAAGATGCTCTCCTGCAAACTCTCTCCATCCATTTGCAGAGTCTCTATTCAGGTGCTCTCCACTGTTGCCCCGTGCCCGGATAAGGGTTACAGGGATATTGAGAGGCCGGGGTGAGTAGCGATCCATGGCGTTGATATTGGTTCTGAATACAGTGAACAGCTGGTTTAAGAGTTCTGAATCACTGTTTGAGATCACCTTTTTCTCTTCAACACTCTCCATGATCACGCTGAAGAGCCTCTCCTGTCGGTCAGAGTTCTCTTCTCTCAGAATTTTTTCAGCAGAAGAGTCAAAAAGTTTCAAGTTAAGTGCATCCACTATCTCCTGGTCTAATGCATCCACTATCTTCTGATCAAATGATCCGTTCAGATCCTTTACAAAGGCTCTCATCATCAGCCCGTCTCTGTCAGCATCACTCAACTGATTCTGCTTGAAATAGAGCTTTTCAAGAGTTTTTGTTGCATCCGGGGTTGAACTCTCAATCAGTGCCAGGCAGGCAATCTCTTCACCAGCTCTTATGAGCTGATCTGCCAGCGCATAGGCCACCACCCCACCAAGTGACCAGCCGCCAATATAGTATGGACCTCTGGGCTGGATCTCTTTGATGGCATCAATATAGATTGCAGCCATCTCTTCCAGAGTTGATGCAACCTTTTTACCCGCTATTCCAGGAGAGCGAATCCCGTAAAAGGGGCGCTCATCTCCCAGAAGACGGGCAAGAGGGATGTAACAGAGAACATCTCCACCAGAGGGGTGGATACAGAAAAACGGGGGAAGAGTACCCCCTGGCTGAATCAATAGTGCCACGCTCTGCCTCTTTTCCAGAAGGTTTGCCTCTCTGTTCTCCAGCAGGTTCCCCTGCCTGCTCCTGATCACCATGGCCTGCTGCTCAACACTTGTGTTGGAGATGATGGTGGCAATGGAGAGATCAACTCCAAAGGCATGGCTGATCTCGGCAGTCAGACGCACCAGCAGAATTGAGTGGCCTCCCAGATCAAAAAAATCGTCACAGATTCCCACACGGCTGAGCCCCAGAACCTTGCACCAGATCTGAGAGAGGGTAAGTTCCAGATCATCCCGTGGTGCAACGAAATTTTCAGGCTCAGCCTCAAGGCTTGGTGAAGGGGGTGGAAGGGCAAGCCGGTCAACCTTTCCGCCAGGCAGGAGGGGAAATTGATCCATGATGATATAGGAGGCAGGAACCATGTGTGAAGGGAGCCTCTCTGCAAGAAACTCCTTCAGCTCTCTGCCGCCTGTATCAGGATAATCCTTATCTATCACAATATAGGCAACGAGCTGCTCCTGTCTCTCTTTGCCATGGGAGAGAACCAGACTCCTGACAACCGCTTTATGGCTGTTGAGTCTTGTCTCAATCTCTGCTGGCTCTATTCTGAACCCCCGTATTGTGATCTGGTGATCTATCCGGCCAAGAAATTCGATCAGCCCGTTGCTCTCTGGAATAAGCCTTGCCAGATCCCCTGTCCTGTAGAGACGGGAGTGTGGAAAGTCAGATCTATCTGCAAATGGAGCTGCAATGAACTTCTCCTCTGTCTGATCTGGCAGGTTGAGATATCCTGAGGCGATATCTCCGCCAATATAGAGTTCACCCACTACACCCGGCGGTACAAGGTTACCATCTCTGTCCAGGATATGGGCAGTTCTGTTGCCAAGAGCACGGCCAATAGGGATTCTGCCTGACCCTGATATTTTGCAGGAGCTTCCGTCAATCTCAAACAGTGTGCTGGAGATGGTTGTCTCTGTGGGGCCATAGGCATTGATGAGCCTGCTCTTTTTCATGGGACTCTGCTGCCATAACCCCACGGTCTCCTGCGTAATCTCCTCTCCCCCCACAATGGTCAGCTTAAGCTGCCTGTCTGGCAGATACTCTGGAGAGAGGTGCCAGTAGAGAAGCAGCTCGTGCAGATAAACAGGGGGAATATCAACAGTGGTTATACCGTTTTCCATAACTTTCTGGCTGAATCTCTTTGGTGACCAGAGTTCATCATCCTTTATCCAGATCCTGGCACCGACTGAGAGACCTGGCAGAATCTGCTCAATGGAGGTGTCAACTCCAGGTGGGGCAAACTGGAGGATGGTATCCTCAGGTGCAATGGAGTAAAAGGCTCTTACAGCAGCACAGTGGTTTGCAATTGCCCTGTGGGAGACCACAACCCCCTTTGGTCTTCCTGTGGAGCCAGAGGTGTAGATAATATAGGCAGGTGAATCCAGAGAGAGTGTCACTCCATTGATCTCCTTAACTGTTCCGGAAACAGGATCCTCATCTCTCTTCTCCACTCCGGAATCCTCTCTTTCAAGCAGATCCAGATTCAGCCATTTAACCTTGGGCTTGCCATCAACACTACCCTTCCAGAGCGATCTGAACTTTTTCCTGGTAGCCTCATGGATAATAACCATGCAGGCAGCTGTATCCTCCAGAATATGACGTACTCTGCTCTCTGGAAGGTCTGGATCAATGGGAAGATAAACAGAGCCAGCCTTGAGTATGGCCAGAAGTGCTGGAACCATCTCTATGGAGCGGTGAAGGAAGAGAGCGACTCTCTCTCCTCTCCTGACCCCGCTTGCTGTAAGATGGGTGAAAATTTCATCTGTACGCTCTTGCAGCTCTCTATAGGTGAGCTTTTCAGAAGGGTTACCCCCGAATTCAACTGCAACTGACATCGGAGTTCTGCTGATCTGTTGCTCAATCAGTTGATGTATTGGTTCTGTCTCACTGTATTGATGAATCCCTCTGCTGACCAGAAGCAGATCTCTGGTCTGTGCAGGATCGACCATCGGAAGAGCTGAAACCGCTCTCTCCGGGTTGGTGATAACCGCTTCCAGCAGATTTATGTAGTGGCTCATCATCTGTCTGATGGTGGAGAGTCTGAACCTGCCGGGGTTATATTCAATGTTAACCTGGAATCCACTCTCCTGTTCAATGATCTCAAGCCCTAGATCATTCTCCCCCTCCTGGTGGAGCCCCTCAAGATTCTCTATCAGAACCGGGATTTCAGTACCATCAGAGGAGAGGTGCTCTGGTGTTACATGATGGCCTGAGAGCTGCAAATAGTTCTGATATGTGTATGCCACCTGAAATATTGGTGACACCCCTCCATCTCTTGGGATCTTAAGCTCCCTTACAAGGGCAGGGAAGGGGAAGACTGCATGGGCAAGCCCTTCAAACATGGTGGATCTCAAGGTTGTCAGAAGATCTGTGAACAGGGTCTCTCCCGAAATCCTGCTCCTGAATGCGACCATGTTGATAAAATATCCCATTATCTGCTCAAACCTGCTCTCAGGCCTTCCCATGGTGGGCATACCCACTATGATATCTCTTTGAGAGGTGTATCTGTAAATCAGAACCTTAAATAGCCCGAGAAAGAGGATGGATGGGTTGATACGCCTGGATCTGGAGAGCTGCATCACTTTCCGGGTCAATTCAGAAGAGAGAGTACACCCATGCACCTCACCCTTGAGATCTTTTGATGAATCGTCTGGAAAGTCAACTGGCAATGATAGTACGGGCAGCTCTCCTGCCAGATTTTTTTTCCAGTACTCAAGGTGCTGTTGGCCTGCACTGCTTTCAAGCATCTGCTTTTCCCAGAGCACAAAATCTCTGTAACATGTCTCTGGGCGATTGAGCAGAGGGGTTCTGCAATTTTTATAATCTGCGTAAGCACCCCAGAGGGTTTTGAGAAAGAGGATCAGGGAGACCCCGTCAATTATGATGTGGTGGATCACTATTAAGAGGATCTGATCCCTGTCAGGTGGTAAGAAGAGATGGAATTTAACCAGAGGCCCCCTGTTCAGGCAGAAGGGCTCCTGTGCTCTCTTTCTGAGCAACTCAAGCAGCTCATCTTTTTTGAGTTCTCCAATCTGCCACTCTCTGAAACTGATCTCCTCTCCAGGATAGCTTCTCTGAAAAGGTACCCCCCTCTCTTCAGTGATCAGGGTGTTCAGGATCGGGTGCTGGGTTACAGTAAAGGCATACGCCTTGAGGAACAGCTCAATCTCAAGTGGCTGGCGTAAGTGATATGCCACTGGCAGGTTGTATGCGCTCATATTTGGATCAAGTTTCTGCAGAAGCCATAGCCCCTTCTGCCCCTCAGAGAGGGGAAAGCTATCCATCGGATCGGCCTGACCAGTCTGAGGAGTTTCAGCAGTCTGATCCGGCTTATCAATCCTGCCTATCTGATCAGTCTGAGTGATCTGAGTTCCTGGCATCATCTGAGCTGCTGGAGCTGCCTGACCATGTGTGGTTCTGATCTCTTCTCTATCAGCAGGAAGATCCTTGAGTGCCAGAAGCTCTGCCAGTGACTCTATGGTGTTATTTTCCTGCATCTCCTGTTCGCTGATCTTAAGAAAGAGCTGCTCTTCAATCAGGCGCATCAACCTCAGGCAGAACCACTGATCTGAACGCAGACTCCAGCATCCGGTACTGCCTGAAATTTCTGCCAAGCTCTTTTTAAACTCATGAGATATAACACTTTTTATGTAAAGCTCTATATTCTCCCTGGTGGAGAGATCCGGGTTCGGGCTATAGGATGGGGGAGGCGGCGCTTGATCCTCTCTGCCTCTGTCCGGGGCAATCCAGTACCGTTTTTTTGCAAAAGGGTAGGTGGGAAGTGGTATGATACGCCTCTTCTCCCCTTGATGGAGTCTGTTCCATGCAACCTTGCCCCCCTTTGACCAGAAGAGGGCTATCTTCTCAGGATCATCCTCCTCTGTCATAACAGTCTCAACTGCTCCTCCTGCTATACCAGAGAGCCTGGCTCTCATCTGGTCGGCCTTCTTATCCTCTCCTGTAAAAATAGGGATAGATGGCTGGCTCCTTTCAGCGGTTCTCTCTCCATGGAGAAAATTCTCCATGGCCATTATCAGCTCCTCTCTCTCTTTAACCACAATGGCCAGACGTGATGCCATGGTCTCTCTGCCTCTCTGGAGGGTAAATGCCATATCAGAGAGGGAGATCTGCTCCTGCCCCTTTATGAACTCAACCATCTGTTCGACCAGAACTCTGAGCCTCTCCCGGTCTCTGGCTGAAAAGAGCATGATCTCACGTGGTGGCTCTTGAGGTGAATCTGAAGCTCTCTCTTTATCAGGATGCCGGTTATCAGGAGCCTTTGAGCCATCCTGGTGTGGATTGTGTTGTGAAGAGAGGGTGTAGGTGGACAGGGTGTAGGTGGACTCTGTAATATCATGACTCTCCTGGATATACTCTTCAAGGATCAGATGGGCATTGGAGCCGCCAATGCCAAATGAGTTGACAGCAGCACGCCTGGGGAAGCTCTTTCTCACCCCGTCTATCTCTATTACCGGCCTTTCCCACTCCTCAAGAGTCTGTTGCAGAAAAAACGGAGTTGATTCAAACTTCAGATCAGGGTTCAGTGGTGCAGCTTTAATGGTTGGTACAAGTTTTTTATGGTGCAGTTGCAGTACAACCTTGGTCAGCTGAGAGATTCCTGAGGCTGCCTCTGCATGGCCGATGTTGGATTTGACCGAGCCAATTGCACAGAACTGCCGATCCCTGGTATATTGCCGGAACGCTCTGCTCAAGGCAGATATTTCGATCAGATCGTTTGGGGCAGATCCTGTAGCTGAAGACTCCACATAGGTTATGGTTCTCGGATCAATCCCGGCCTTTTTAAAGTTGTCACTGATCAGCCGCATATGAGATCTGGGGTCAGGGTTTGTAAACCCCCTGGTCTGACCACCATGGTTGATCAGGCTGGACTTTATTACAGCAAATACTCTGTCTCTGTCTCTGATAGCAGCTGAGAGCGGCTTGAGAAGCACCGCACCAACCCCCTCAGATGGGATAAATCCATCTCCGTTGCCAAAGCTTCTGATCTCAGGATCACTTCCCACCATGTCAAGGTTACACATTCCAAGGTACTTACTTGGATGGAGAGTAAGGTTTACACCACCGGCAACAGCAAGGCGGCACTCCCCCTTAATCAGGCTTTCGCAGGCCAGATGGACAGCAGTCAGAGAAGAGGAGCACTTGGTATCAATGGCCATGCTCGGCCCCTTGAAATTATAGAAATAGGAGATCCGGTTGGCAATATAGCTGTGGGAGGCAAGAACAGATAGAACAGACTGCTTGACCGCGTCCGGAGCTGTAAGGTGATATTGCTGGTACATGCTGCCCACCCATACACCCACATTGCCACTGTACTTTTCATTGAGCATATCTCTTGTATATCCTGAACTTTCAAACAGATTCCAGACAGTTTGAAGAAAAAGGCGCTCCTTTGGATCTGTCCACTCAGCTTCCCGTTCAGGAATATCAAAGAAGAGAGGGTCAAACAGATCCACACCATCTATAAAACCGCCCCACTGGGTGTAGATTTTACCCAACCGGTTTCTGTTCTCATCAAAGAAGAGGCTGTTGTCCCAGCGCTCTTTTGGGATAGGTGTAATGCAGTCAGCTCCTGATCTGAGATTTTCCCAGAAGCGCTCCAGGGTCTCAGAGCCAGGGTACTGCCCTGAGATCCCGATTATGGCGATATCATTTGGGTCTGCTCTTCTGGCCTCTCCCTCTGTCTCAGAGAGGTTGCTGACCATGACCGGTATCATAGGGTCTTTCTGCTCTGCTATCGGGTTCTCAACCTCTGATCCAAAGAGATCTGTTACCTGAGCTGCATGGGAATCAATAAAGTATCTGGTCAGCTCCTCGATATTTTCATACTCAAACACCAGAGTTTTAGAGAGCGAACCAAAAGAGTCCTCCAGAATTGAGATAAAGTTCATAACCATGATAGATTCCATCCCATACTCATCAAATGAGATATCAGCTTCAATCTTATCTGAGGGGAGTTTTATGACCTGGGAGAGTTGCTCCTTCAGAAAAAGAATAAGCTTCTCCTCTCTGCTTTCCAGGATCTCCTTCCTGCTTTGAGAGATTCTCTCTCTGCTTTGTATATCAGGATTTCCGGCAACTCTCTTATCTGCTCCTGTCTGAAAATCTTCTCTCTCTCTCTTCAACTCTCTTAATTGCACTCTGTTACCCGCCTCAACTCCTGAGAAGAGAGCCTCAAGTCGTTCTGGATCTCCCTCAACTACCAGCACCTGATCCTCTCCTGATGCAAGCCCCCTGTAAAAGGCAGCTATGCCTGAGGCGGTTCTCATGGGAATAGCGCCTGTATGGTGCATCATCATCTCTTTGCTCTTCTGAGCAACCTGCATTCCACCCTCATCCCACAGTGGCCAGTTGATGGAGAGGGTTCTTCCATGTCTCTCCCCACGGGCCACAAGGCTGTTCCTGTAGAACGCATACCCATCCATAAAGCCATTGGCTGCTGCATAGTCTGACTGGCCACTGTTTCCCACTGCTCCGCTTCCTGATGAGAAGAGTACAAAGAGATCAAGGGGCAGATCTCTTGTAGCCTGATCCAGGTAGCAGAGCCCTTCCACCTTTGGGGATAGAACCCTGGAAAACTCCTGAGAGGTTTTTTTAAGGATGAAACTGTCTGAAATAATGCCCGCGCTGTGGAGAACCCCGTCAAGGCTTCTGAACTCTGAGCAGATATCCTGGATCAGGCAGAGTACAGCCTGCTTATCTGATACATCGGCCTTTACATAGCGAACTGTTGCCCCCTCTGATCCAGCAAGTCTGAGCTTCTCTCTTCTCTCTTGATCAAGGTCAGAGCGTCCTGTCAGAATAATGGTGGCTCCAGAAGTTCTGGTGAGAATCTCCTCTGCAAAGATAAGCCCAAGCCCTCCTGCCCCCCCTGTGATCAGATAGGTGCCGTGATCTTTGAATACAACCTCTTTGGGAGCCAGTGGGGTCTCTGTCCGTTGTTTGGGAGCCAGTGGAGTCTCTGCCCGTTGCCAGGCAGAGACCAGCCGTTCTCCCCCATGATACCGGATATGGCTCTCCTGCGGGTGGCAGCTGCTCTCCAGAAGTTTCAACAGAAGGCCATCCCTGTCAGACCCTGGTGAGAGTTCAACCACCTGGCCTCTGATGTTCGGATTTTCAATGGCTGCACTCCTGAGAAGCCCTGATATCCCGCTTATGGGGCGATATTGTGCTTCAGATGGGGTCACTATCTGTATCAATGTCTGACCCGGCTCTCTGTCTGCAATGATACTCCTGATCCTCTCAAATATTGTCAGGGCAAGGGTGGAGTAGCATATCTCAAGCTCTCTTCCTGCTGAATTGAGACTCAGAATCTCCATTGGAGCAGGAGGGTCACTTATCTCGATATCCATATCCCAGAGAATAACCAGATGGCGGGTAAAAGTGTGGGCAGCATCTCTTTGATCAATCTGACTTTTTACCCAGATCGGCTTGAAGAGAAGAAGGGTCTCTTTATTTACCACGGGGTTAAGAGGAGCTGGTTTCTCCACAGCAGGCTGGGGTTGGAGAGTGTTTTCACTGATCCAGCATCTATTTTTTTCAAAAGGGTAGGTGGGCAGGCTGATCCTGCGTGGTTTCATCTCTGGATAGAGAAGATCCCACTCAACATGGAGACCCGCTACCCAGAGGGAGAGAATCTGGCCATACTTTCTCTTCATAACCCATGCTGTGATGGTTCCGGCCATCTCTTCGTCAGACTCCATCATGCGGATAGAGTCGTTTTTTCTTTGTACTGTTCCTGTAAAGATCGTACCATGAAGCTTTGTGTGGTCAGATGCTCCGGTAAACAGGGTGAGCTTCTCAACAACCTGTGCCATGGATCGGGCTGTAAAGGCAAGACGGTGAGGGTAGTGCTCCCGACCCTTCTGGAGGGTGTAGGCCATCTCAACAAGGCTGCTCTCTGGCAGCGCCTGCTCCTGGATGAACTCCTTCAGGCGTACTGCCTGCCGCATGAGCGCACCCTCTGTCTTTGCACAGAGCAGTATTACCGCCATATTCTGTTCAGAGAGGGGGTAGCTGATATTATCATCTCTGTCAACATACTCCTCAACAATCAGATGGCCATTTGCCCCACCTGCACCAAATGAGGAGATGCCTGCAATCCTCGGGTACTCTCTGGTCTCTCCGTTCAGGGTGACCACAGCTCTTCTCCATGGCTCAACTCTCTGCTGTACCATAAAGGGTGAGTCTGAAAAATTGATGTCTGGATTCAACCTCTCTGAGTGGAGAGATGCTACAAGCTGACCATATCTCATCTGCAACAGAACCTTTGTCAGACCTGCGATGGCTGATGCCCCCTCGCAATGTCCGATATTGGATTTTACAGATCCTATGGCACAGAACTGTTTTTCTGAGGTCTGCTCCTGAAAAGCCCTGGTTAACCCGACAATCTCAATTGGATCTCCAATAGAGGTTCCAGTTCCGTGGCTCTCCAGAAAAGTGATGGTACGTGGGTTGACCCCTCCATTTTTCAATGCCCGTGAGATCACCTCAGCCTGAGCTTTTGGATTGGGAACTGAATAGCCGTTTGTTTTTCCACCGTGGTTGATTGCACTGCCCCTGATGATGCCATAGATATTGTCCTGATCTTCAACAGCCTTGGAGAGCGGCTTTAAAAGCACAGCTCCAACCCCTTCACCAGGTACATATCCGTCCCCACCTTCTCCGAAACTCCGGCAGAGTCCGTCACTGGATGCAAGCCTGCCCTGACCCAGCATCAGAAATTTGTTGGGGTGGATGGAGAGGTTCACCCCGCCTGCAATGGCAAGGGCGCACTCCTTCTGCTTCAGACTCTGACATGCCAGGTGGATGGCGGTCAGAGATGAGGAGCACATGGTATCAACAGCCATGCTCGGCCCGTTGAAGTCGTAGAAATAGGAGATCCTGTTGGCAATGGATGCCTGGCTCCCTGAAAGGACATATGGCCTGCCCATGATCTGCTCCTGAGCACCGTAAAGCTGGTACTCTTCATACATCACTCCGACATAGACCCCGATATCTGCTCTCCCACTGGACCCCTTGAGGCTCTGACGGGTATATCCTGCATCTTCAAGGGTCTCATGGACGCACTCAAGAAAGAGCCTCTCCTGAGGATCTCTGAAGACCGCCTCCTGAGGGGAGATATTGAAAAAGAGGGGATCAAACATCTCTGCATCATCCAGAAACCCTCCCCACTTTGCATAGGTTCTGTCTGGCCTGCTCTTATCTTCATCAAAAAAGAGAGAGTGATCCCAGCGATCTTCAGGGATCGTTGTTATGCAGTCTCTTCCAGCCTTGAGGTTTTCCCAGAACTGGTAGATGCTGTTGGCTTTTGCATAACGGCCGGAGAGGCCGATGATTGCAATATCTGATATTTCAGGTTCTGACTGGCGTAGCAGAGTTGCATCAGGAATTTCAGCTTCTGACTGCCGTGACAGAGTTGCATCAGAGATCTGAGATGGCCAGGCAGGAGGGCTCTTTGACAGCTCTCTGTCTGGTATCTTGTGATATAGAACTTCAGCCAGCTGTTCAGGGTACTCCCTGATAAAATATCCGGTCAATTCCCGGATATTCAAGTACTCAAAGAAGAGAGTCTTGGGCAGCGATCCGAATGTTTTTTCCAGCTCCAGGGTGAGTTCCATGGCCATGATCGAGTCAATGCCGTACTCTTCCATAGCAGTATCCGGCTCCAGCTGATCAGGCGAGATCTCAATCACTGAGGAGATCTGTTCTTTGATATAGGCCAGAGCCCGCCCCTCAGAATCGGGCTGCACCTCTTTTACCTGATCAGGTCGGGTTGTGAGCCTGGCATGAAGAGTTGTTCGAAAGCGATCTGCATAAGAGGAGCAGAGATATCTGGCAAGGCTGTTTAAAGTTGGATGCTCTGAATAGAGATCAACTGCAAGCTCCAGATCAAACTCTCTGTTCAGATCTGCTGAAAGCGTGCTGAACATGACTGGATCAAATCCATAATCATTGTAATGGGCATCTGGTTCCATCTCCTCTGAAGGAACGTCCAGTGCCTTTGCAACCTCTTCAGTAAGAAGTGAGAGCACCTTCTGCTGAAGCTCTTCCTGAGTTATAGCTGTTTCAAGGGAGAGATGATTCTCCTGCGGCATCATTGCTGTTTCAAGTGGCAGAGGCTTCTTTGGCATCATCGCTGTTTCAAGGGGTAGCGGATTTTCTGGTATCATCGCTGTTCTCAAGGGCAGCAAAGCCTCTCTTCTCTCAGGGTGCTTTTGGTTCACCTTTTCTGACAGTGCAAGGTAGTCTCTTATTTGAGAAATATTGCCAGCCATTACCATGAGATTCACCCTCTCCATGGCCAGACTCCTGTAGAGAGCATCAATGCCGGTCTCTCTCTCCATGGCCATGATGCCGGTCATCTTTGCCATTATGCTCTCTGCTGCCGGATCTATCCCCATCCCCCCATCTCTCCAGAGGGGCCAGTTGATGGAGAGAGTTCTGCCATGTCTCATGAGACGATCTCTCAGCCCCTCTCTGTACTCTGCATAGCAGTTCATGAAGGCGTTGGCTGCTGCATAGTCTGCCTGTCCAGCTCCTCCAGAAAATCCGGCAATGGAGGAGAAGAGGATAAAAAAGTCCAGCTTTATTTTCTCTGTTGCCAGATCGAGGATCTCAACTCCTGACACCTTTGGTGAGAGTACCTCTTTGAGATCAGAATTCTGCTTCTGTATGATAAAACTGTCTCTGACCACGCCAGCACTGTGTATAACGCCGTTAAGTGCTCCGAATCTGCTCATGATATGACTTATCAGTTCAGATAGAGCACCCTTGTCTGCCGTATCAACCTGATGGTATTCTACCCCTGCATCTCTGAGTGAGAGAGCATCTACCCCTGCATTTTTGAAGGAGAGTTCATTCAGTCTGGCCTGAAGCTTCCTGTCCAGTGGGGAGCGTCCTGTGAGAATCAGAGTTGCGCTCTTTACACAGGAGAGAATCTCCCTTGCAAATATGAGACCCAGCCCCCCTGCACCCCCTGTGATCAGATAGATACCACGCTCTCTCCATGGAATCAGAGGGGGCTTCTGAAACGGGTCGATCTCACGGACCTTCTGAACCATCCTTATGCCGTTCCGGTACTGGATCGTGGAGTCATGAGGGGTCGCTCTGTTTTCCAGAAGTCTGGATACCAGCAGGGCCTCTGCCCGAAGATCAAGCTGGGTCTCTGCCTGAAGATCAAGCTGGATATCTGTAAGAAGATCCATCGCAATGATCTGTCCTGCAAATTTAGGATTTTCAAGAGCAGCACTCTTCAGCATGGCTGATACGCCTGTGAAAAGGCGTTGCTGCTCCCCATGGCTGAAGAGAACGACCTGAATCACTATCTTTTTGCTATCCCTCTTCTGAAGAAGCTGCCTGATCTGATCAAACAGCTCCAGGGCAAGTGAGGTGAATCTATCTGCAAGGGTGGTACCCTCTGGTCTAAAGATAGTGCACCTGCCCCCTCTGAGCTGCCTTTCAATATGTTCACAGGAGATATCCGGGGGGTCGCAGAAGAGTACTCTGTGGTGAAGAGACTCCTCTCTACTGCCATCATGGGAGATGGGGATGGGTGCTTTTTCCCAGAATGGCTCAAGCATGATCATTGAGGTGTTCTTCTGAAGATCTATTTGATAGCCAGCTCTTTTCAACTGGCTATTCTCTGAATTGACCTTTTCATCAGAAATTCTGGCTGCAAACCCTCTTATCCCGACGATCAGGTTTCCATCCATGTCACACAGATCCATGTCAAGCTTCTCTATCTTTTTAAGAGGTCTCCCTCCGGCAGCTGGCCTTATCCAGACCCACATCTCTTTTCTGCACGGCCTGAAAATGGAGATAGTGTCAAGGGCAAAGGGCAGGGCAGGTCTCATAGGAGAGGAGAAACCCTCTCCCACCACCCCCTCTCTCTCTTCAGCTCCATATTGGCGTGCCACTATCATCCCCATGGATGCCTGAATGGCTGAATCCATTAAACCGGGATGGAGGATGTATCGCTCATCTGTTCCAGCGATCTTATCAGATAGTTCAAGCTTTGCCACCACCTGGCCAGAACCAATATAGATGGTATCAACTCCCCTGTGGGCCGGGCCATACTCAACACCCATGGAGCTGAAAAGCTGGTAGCACTCCTCTTTTGAGATTGACCTTCTGTTGCAGGCGCTCCTCAGAGCAGGTATATCAAGAGGTGTCGCATCATGGTCACTCCCCAAGAGGGCGACCCCTCTGCTGTGAACACTATCTCCGGTTTCATGGGTGGTGTATATCTCAAACCCGATCTGACCATGGTTACTCTCTGTAAGCCTGATAGCTACCTCAACTGGCTTCAGATCAATGGATATGGGCCTTGCCCAGATGATATTTTTCAATGTTATGGCTGAAGGGCTCCTGTACTGCGGCCCTGCTGCCAGTTGAACAGCCTCTCTTGCCATTTCAAGATATGCCATGCCAGGCAGGAGCCTCTGCCCGTTGATCCTGTGGTCAGCCAGGAAAAACTCCTCTCCTGTGAAGATGGAGCTGAATCTCTGCTCCTGAAGGGTGGAGCTGTTTTTCTGCACCAGAGGGTGGATAAAAGAGGATGGTGGCGCAGAAGCGTTCTGCCTGATCTCCATCTTGAGAGAAGGCTCTGCCATCCAGTACCTCTGCCTGGCAAAGGGGTAGGTGGGCAGACTTATTCTGTCAGGTCTCTTCTCAGAGTAGAGCTGTTTGAAGTCAAGAGAGAGTCCATCTGCCCACAGGGCAGCCACTCTCTTAAGGCTCTTCAGGGAGACGGGGAGTTTTAGAAGGGTCTCCAGCGGCTCTTCAGCTCTATCTCTATCTTCAGGGGGTTGACTCGCCCTCTCTCTCTCTTTATCTTCATGAGGTTGACTCGCCCTCTCTCTCTCTTTATCTTCATGAGGTTGACTCGCCCTCTCTCTGGAGAGCCAGCTCTTTTCAATAACTCTCTTTCCCTTGCAGAAGGCGGTCAGCTTCTCAATCAACTGATTCATATTCTCTACAAGAAATACCATCCTGATCTTCATCTGCTCCCTTCCGGTCTGAAGGGTGCAGGCAATCCTCTTCAGAAGAGCATCAGACTCCATCTCCTCTATCTCTCTGGTCTGGCTCTTGAGAAAGAGCAGAAGGTTCTGAGCATGGATCTCAAGAGCCTGCCAGGTTCTTGCAGAGAGAGGGATCAGGTGGGCAATATTCTCACCGTTGCTGACAGCTGGGCAGTTACTGACAGATGGCAGGATCGAGATTCCCCTCTCTGGTATATACTCTTTTACCACCAGATGGACATTTGTACCGCTGTGTCCAAATGAGTTTATGGCTGCTGTATAGGGGGCACCTTCTCCTGCCCGATCCCATTTTTCTGTCCGGGTCTTTATGTAAAAGGGAGAGTTTTCAAACTCAATCAGGGAGTTAAGCTTATCAAAGTTGATCAGCCCCGGAATTTTTCCATGCTTTATGGAGAGCAGCACCTTGATCAGGCTGGTTACCCCTGCGGCAGCCCCTGTGTGGCCGATATGAGATTTGGCGCTTCCAACTGCACAGAAGTTTCTCTTCTGTGTAAATTGCCTGAAGGCGTGCACAAGGGCGTTCCCCTCCACAGGATCACCAAGCCTTGTTCCTGTTCCGTGAGCCTCCAGATAGGTGATCTCTTCAGGGTTTATATTGAACCGGTTATAGACATCTGAGATCAGAAGTGCCTGAGCAGTTCCGCTTGGGGCGGTGATCCCGTTGCTGGCACCATCCTGGTTCACCCCTGAGCCGCAGATCACGCCATAGATGTTGTCCTGATGGGAGATTGCATCTTCAAGCCGCTTCAGGAGAACTATCCCAACCCCTTCGGAGATCACCGTGCCATCACCTGCCTCATCAAAGGTGCGGCATCTGCCTGTGGGTGAGAGCATCCCCATCTTTGCCATCATCATGAGCGAGGACTGCTCCATCATCCCGAAGACCCCTCCTGCCAGAGCTATCTGAGACTCTCTGCTTCTAAGGCTTTCGCAGGCAAGGTGGATGGCCACACCAGATGAGGAGCAGCCGGTATTGACAACCATGGCAGGGCCGTGGAGATTTAAGAGATAGGGGAGGCGGGTTGCGATGATGGCGTCGGAAAAGCCGGTAAACGATTCAAAGTAGTAGCCTGTGGGCTCTGCACCGATAAAGATCCCCACCCTGGAGCCGGAAAACTCTCTCGGGTTATATCCTGCATCTTCCAGAGCTTTCCAGCTCTCCTCCAGGATCAGCCTCTGGTGTGGATTCATCGACCTTGCCTCTCTGGGTGTGATATTGAAAAAGAGCGGGTCAAAACACTCTCTATCTTCCAGAACTCCTCCCCACCTGTATAGCTCCCCATTGAGCTGGTTCCGGGCAAGATATTTTTCAGGCAGCATCCCTACGGCATTGTGGCCTGTTTCAAGGTTTTTCCAGAAGCTCTCCACATCTTTGGCACCTGGAAACCTGCCTGTGATCCCGACAACGGCAATTTCATCTCTGCTGGTGCAAGGTTTCTCTCTGCTGGTGGCAGGTTCGGCTCTCTTTTCAACAGTTTTCAGAATATAACCAGAGAGTGTTGATACAGTGGTGTAATCAAAGATAATGGCAGTGTTGAGGTCAAGATCGAGACGCTTGTTGATCTGCTCAATGAAGTTGACACTGATGATGGAGTCAACCCCATAGTCTGAAAATGGAATCTGCTCTTCAATGGCATCAGCAGCCATCTTCAATGCTTTTGAGAGTTCATCTTTTATAGTGAAGATAACTCTCTGCGCCTGCCCCTCCACGCTGCTGCCTGCAGCTCTTCTCCTGCTTTGAACCAGACTCTTCTCTTCATGGTAAGAGCTGCCTTGAACCAGGCTCTTCTCTTCGTGGTAAGAGCTGCCTTGAACCAGCCTATTATTATCTTTAAGGCCAGAAGCTCTCTTTACCCTTTTTCTGATAAAGCCGTTGCTCTCAGCAGCTATGATCTGCTGACCGGTCTGAATTGCACAGTGGGCAGGAAAAGAGATCTGCCTGAATCCAGCTCTCTCCAGCAGTATCCTCCATCTCTGGATATCCACCATGGGAGAGCCGGGAATTCTCACCTCTTCATCTTCATAGAGCCACCACCCATCTGTCAGCCCGAATGAGAGGGTACCTATGATTGTATTCTGAACAACCTCACTGATCAGGATCACCCCGTTGGTTTTCAGAGCTGCCTTGGCATTATCCAGGGTTTTTCTCATCTCTCTTGTGGCATGGAGCACATTTGTGGCAATGACAATATCATAAGTTCCACTCTCTATGCCACATTGGTCAGGCGCCTTTTCCACATCCCACACCTTATAGCTCAGAAATGGAAACTGATCTCCATATCTCTTCTGGGCAAAGAGCAGAAAAGATCTTGAGATATCTGTATAACAATATTGGATCTGCTCTTTAAATGGTCTCACTCTCGGCAGAATCGTGGCAGTTGTTCCGCCAGTTCCTGCTCCTATCTCAATGATCTTTATCTTTGCCTCTGGAGAGGCTTTCAACCGCTGCTCTACAAAGGCATATGTCATATCTGCCATAATGCGGTTAAAGTAGTCAGATAGCGCACTCTTTTTATAGACACTCTCCACCATGGAGATGGATGAGCCTGGAAAGAGGATATCTGTTGCCAGGATCTCTCCTGTGAGAATCTCAGGCAGGTTGCGGATGTATCTTATGACAAGCTCCATATGCGCTCTCATCTCAGAGTTATCTAAAATGGAGTTCTGAACCCTCTCCCACGCCTCCCATGTCAGGGCATGATCTTCATCTGAAAAAGGGGCAGGCTCTACCCGTTCGTCTTTAAGAGAGAGATGGCCGCTGCCAACAAGGATCTTAACAGCTTCAACAAACCAGCGGTCATACTTCTCCAGAATCCCGGCCCTTTTTCTGAGTATGGCAACGCTCTGAGGGCCATCGTTGGGGTTGAAAATTTTCAGTCTCTTCAACTGGCAGTAGAGCAGCCTTGTGACCCATTGATAAAACTCTTCCGGGTTAATCCCCTTTAAAAGGGAGAAGACCTCCTCTGAATCTGTTGAATCTGTTTTAAGCGAGCCTGATAGAGTTGCAAGCAGAGGGCCATACTCTTCTGCACCAAGGCTGCCATTTTCATCAAAATTGATATCCATCAGCTGCTTTACCGGTTCTGAGACCCGCAAGCAGAGCGATTGAGTTAAAACCCCCTCTGTCAGCATGCTGGTAAAGGCTCTGAAACAGTCAAACCCCTCTCTGTTTTCAAGAAAGCCTGTGCTGTTGATCATTCCTCTTACAAGTGAACTGCTCAAAGATCCTGCCTTTGACGGAGAGTTCCAGAAACCCCAGTTGATGGTTCCAACTGGAAATTTCGCACTCTGCTGCACATGGCGGATCAATGCGTCAGATAGTGTGATTGATGCTGCATAGCCACAGAAGTTAACTGCACCGGAAAAGGAGAATGTCTGGGCTGAGGAGAAATAGCAGAGAAAATCAAGTGGTTCATCCTCAAGTGCGCTGTAAAGGTTGATGCTCCCCTCTGCCTTTACATCGATAACCTCCAGGAACTCTCTCTCACTGGTCTTCTCAATCGGGTTCTGGTAGTTCATGACAACTGCGGAGAAGATTGCACCATTTATGGTACTGTATTGCCCCTTTATCCTGCTGACAGCAGCTCTGAGCTGATTAAGGTCTGTGGCATCTGCCTGGATATAGAGTGGAGGAAGAGCGGAAATACCCGGAGATTGCCGTCTCTGCATGATCTCTGCTGAGTTCTCAGGACTCCTTCCAATCCAGATCACCTTTGCCTGATACTCCTCTATTAAATATCTGGTTATCACCATCCCTACAGTACCGCTCCCCCCTAAGATGAGATAGACCCCCTCTTTTTTCAATCCACTGCTCTGCTGTATAGTATCTGTATCAATCGGGAGAAACTGCTGCCCATAGCTTACCCCCCCCATCAGTTTGATCAGATCACCACGCTGTGAAGGTGGGTGCGCCAGAATCTGCCTTACAAGCAGCTCCTGCCTGGGCAGCTCCATGAGATCCTCTTTTGAAATGTCGATGTTTCTCACCCTCAAGTGGTGATCTCCCTGTGCCATGGAGTAGGCAACTCCAGATCCCGGCGCCTCTGCCGGGTTGATCTGGCTATCCCAGAGCCGGAAGGTGTCCAGGGTGATGGTGAAACACTCCATCATGCAGCCGCTGTTTTTTCTCTTCAGATACTTGATCAGAAAGAGCAGTTCAAGTTCAGGCTTCACACGGCAGCGGTTTGGCAGAGTCTCTGGTTCCTGCAGCAGCGCCTCTCTATCTATGCCTGCCATAAAGTAGAGGCGATCTACTGTGGCTGTATCTGCCAGGCAGGTCTCAAACCCCTGGCCATCCTCTCTGTTGCATACCCACTCACTCTCACCTCTCTTCCTGGTCTGATCGCCCATCCGGACGAGAATCACCCTGTCTGATCTGTTCTGCTGTCCATGATACTTCACAAGAGTCTTCTCAAAATCGTACAGATCTCCTGATAGTACAATCAGAATGGTCTGCACTCTTCTGGCAGATCTCTTGTCATTTCTGGCAGGATGGTCAGATCCGCTGATGCCGGTTGATCTTCTCTTCCAGGTGAGAGCATAGCTTATGGGGTATCGGCTGGCAGGTTTGAGAGAACTCTCTGATGCGCTTCTGAAAGATCTCTCTGAGGTGCTTCTGACAGATCTTTCTGAGGTGTCTTTGACATAACTCTCTGAAGTCTTTCTGACAGAGATGGCTGAGGCTCCTGGCAGAGGGGGTGACTCCTTTGCAAAGTGATAGGTGGGCAGAGAGACTCTGCCTGGCACCCCTTGCGGATAGAAACGGTTCCAGTCAATCTCAAGACCTTTTACCCATAATCCTGCCAACTCCATGAACCTGCCTCTTTTTATCCATTGGTGAATCAGCTCCATGTGGTCGGGATCTCTCTCAAAGATCTCAATGGTCTCCCTTGAAGAGGTGATCTCTCCCTTTATGGTGCTGCCAGAGCCAGCCTCTCCTCTGACAAAGAGATCCAGCTCAGAGATCAGCTCATCAAGATCCCTGACAACAAATGCCACTCTTATGGCCATCCCCTCCCTGCCTGCCTGAAGTGTATAGGCAAGGGGAAGAAGTTCCTTCTCAGCCCCTTTTTCTCTTCTGAGAAAGGAGAGCAGATCACTGGCATAAGAGGTGAGGCAATCCCACCTCTTTGCAGAGAGGGGGATCAGAAAGAGAGTCTGAAGAGGGGGATCTGCTGCAACCTTTTGAGGTCTGATGTACCGCTCAAGTATGGCATGGGTGTTGGTTCCTCCCAGGCCAAAGGAGCTTAAGGCTGCAATGTGGGGCTCCTTACGTGGCAGGAGTTCCTGAGCGCTCTCTACAACATAGAAGGGGGACTCCTCAATATTGATCTGCGGGTTGGCTTTCTGATAGTTGAGTGACGGTGGAATCTCTCCATTGTGCAGCACCATACAGAGTTTGATAAAGCCTGCAAGTCCGGCTGCGCAATCGAGGTGTCCGATATTGGTCTTGACAGAACCGATGCCGCAGAACTGCTTTTTTGAGGTGAACCGCCTGAAGCAGTCACAGAGAGCACCTATCTCTACCGGATCTCCAAGCTTTGTCCCTGTTCCATGCGCTTCAATATAGCAGATCGATTCTGGATCCACTCCGGTTGAATCGATCACCTTCTGGATGACCTCGGTCTGGCCGCTCATGCTCGGGGCATAGTAGCCAACCTTGTCAGAACCGTCATTGTTGACGCTGATCCCCCTCAGAATGGCGTAGATATGATCCTTATCCTCAACAGCTTTAAGAGCTTTTTTCAGAAGAACCACAGCAACCCCTTCACCTCCGACCATCCCGTCAGCAGATGCGTCAAAGGCTTTCAGGTGGCCGTCGCTTGAGAAGTTCAATCCTGCTCTGTGGATATAGCCGATATGGGATTGAGAAAAGAGGTTTGCCGCACCCACAAGTGCGTAATCAGCTTCGCCTGACTTGAGGCACTGAAAGGCTGAGTATAACCCCACCATGGACGATGAGCAGTTGGAGTGGACAAAGAGACTTGGCCCTCTGAGACCCAGTTTGTGTGATATCATTGTTGGGATAGTACCGTTCTGGGCAAGCACCCAGGCTGCATACCCGTCCGGGTGGCCGTCAACTCCTGACTCATCTGCTGAGGGGAGGGCATTGTAAAAGTTATTGCCTGTGGAGATGAATACAGCTGTTTTTGGACTCTTTTTAGGTATATAGCCACCATCTTCAAATGCTCTCCATGAGTGCTGCATCAAGAGCCTGAACTGGGGATCCATAAACTGCGCATCCCTTGGAGAGAGGTTGAAAAAGGCGTGGTCAAATTTATCCTTCTCCTCTATGGTTGCCTCAACCGGGACATAGCCCGGATGGTGGATCAGCTCTTCCGGGATGCCAAGAGCCTGCAGCTCCTCATGGGAGTAGAAGGTGATACTCTCTTTAGCCTGGCGCAGATTTTCCCAGAACCTTGCATGATCTTCCGCACCTGGAAACTGACAGGAGATCCCGATTACAGCAAGACTCTCCTTATAGTGATCAGGATAGTGATCAGGCGTACTGTAGTGATCAGAGCGATCAGCTTCACTGTAGCGATCAGAGCGATCAGCCTCACTACAGTTATCACCGTGATCAGCCTCATGATCCTGATCACGGTGATGACCGCTCTGCTCTCTTATGAAGTGGCTGATCTGCCTGATATTGGGATATTTGAACAGCATGGTGGTGTTAAAGTCAAGATTGAGAGCTGTTCTGATCCTCTCTGCAACAAGAACAGCTGTGATGGAGTCTCCACCAACGTCAAAGAAGCCATCTTCCATGCCGATGTTGTCAACCTCAAGAGTCTGGCTCCATATTTCAAGTATTGAGCGTTCAATATCAGAGACCGGCTCAATCCTCTCTTCTCTCTCAACCAGGGTAAGCTTCTGCTGTGCAAGTCTTTTCCGATCTGCCTTTCCGTTGATGGTGAGAGGTATCTGATCCAGACGGATGAAAAACTGAGGGATCATATAGTTAGGTAAAACTCTCTTCAGATAGCTGCTCAACTCATCTGGCTTCAACCTCTTCTGAGGTGATCTCTCCACATAATAGGCAACCAGAACTTTACCTGCTCTCCTCTCTTTTACCACAACCACGCACCCCTTGATATCCGGATGCTCTGACAGATGGCTCTCGATCTCCCCTGGTTCAACTCTGAAGCCCCTTATTTTCACCTGGTTATCCTTTCGGCCCAGAAACTGGATATTTCCGTCAGGCAGGTAGCGGGCAAGATCTCCGGTTCTGTACAGGGTTGAGTCAGGGTTGCTATCAAAGGGGTTTCTGATAAATTTTTCGCATGTAAGCTCAGAGTTGTTGAGATATCCCTTTGCAACTCCATCTCCTCCGACCAGCAGCTCCCCCTCCACTCCAAAGGGGACAGGCATCAGATTCTCATTCACGATATAGCATGTTGTGTTGTCCAGAGGTTTGCCAACAGGAACCAGATCACCCAGCACACTATTGCGATCCATGGGATAGAGGGTGGAAAATGTGGTGTTTTCCGTTGGGCCATACCCGTTTATCACAACAATGTCAGGGTTGTTCTGAAACACCTTTTTAATATGAGATGGGTGGAGGGTATCTCCGCCTGCAAGCAGATATTTTACCCCATGTAATGCATTTGTATGGTGCTGTGCAATCTGGCTGAAGAGTGCCGATGTCAGCCATAATACAGAGACCCGGCTCTCTTTCAGGGTCTGCTCCAGCTCATCTGGTGAGAGGGTGCCAGCAGGTGCCATCACAAGTGTCGCACCCCGGCAGAGGCTACCCCAGATCTCAAATGTGGATGCATCAAAGCTTAATGGAGCGTATTGCAGCACTCTTGCCTCTTTATTCAGAAAAGAGAATCCCTGGTGGCTCACCAGGCGCACGATATTTCTGTGGGTGATAGCCACCCCTTTGGGTACGCCTGTGGTTCCTGAGGTGAACATCACATATGCCAGACTCCTGCTGTCGGAGCAAGGCAGAGAACTCTCTACCTCTCTTCTCTGAGAGAGCAGGGGCAGCCCAGTGGATACTCCTGTGAGGCTCTCCAGGCAGAAGAGTTCTTCACCATGGAGAGGAAGAGAGGGTATCATGGAGTTCCGGGTAAGAACAATCTCTGTCTTACAGGTCTCAACTATCAGTTGGATTCTCTCTATGGGATATCCAGGGTCAATCGGGAGATAGGCGAACCCTGCCTTTAAGATCCCCAGGATGGCAACCACCATCTCCATGGATCGCTCCACACAGATACCAACCAGTGATTCCGGTCTGAGGTTGTAGGAGAGCAGATAAGATGCCAGCAGGTCAGATTTCTGATTGAGTTCTCCATAGGTAAGCTGGCTTCTCTTATCCATGACCGCTATCTGGTCAGGATCTCTTGCCACCTGCTTTTCAAACAGCTCATGTACCAACTCTTCTGGAAGCTCTCTTGTTCTCTTATTAAGGTCAATGAGGATGGATCTTCTCTCCTCTGGTGAAAGGAGAGGGTAAGTGCCCGATTTTTTTGTCGGATCAGTGCACACCTCTCTTATCAGTGTGAGATAACTGCCCATCATCTTCCTGATCTGCCCAGGGTCAAACAGATGGGGGTTGTATTTGAGATTCAATATGCACCACTGACTCTGTTCATTGATCTCCATCTCCAGTTCATACTCTCCCTCCTGGTGAATGCCATCTACAAACTCCACCCCAAGGCTCTTCTGGTACTGCTCCCTGAATCTCTCCACTCCAGATGCCTGGATAAAGTTCTGAAATGCAAAAGAGACCTGAAAAACAGGAGAGGCTGAGATGGAACGGGGGACATTAAGTGCTCTGACAAGGGCTGGAAATGGATAGGCTGCATGGCTCATCCCCTCAATGAGGTTGCCTTGCAGCTCTCTTAGCAGCTCTGCAAATGTGCTCTGTCCGATATCTCTGGTGCGGATGGCCATCATATTGATAAAGTATCCGATCAGGGGCTCAAACCTCTCCTGAGCTCTTCCCATGGTCGGAATACCTACAATGATATCTTGAAGAGCTGTATAGTGGTGAAGCAGCAGCTTGAAAATTCCAAGAAAGATAACCGAAATGTTCATCTTGAGATCTGATGCAAGTTTTCTGATCTTCCGGGTCATATCCTCATCAAGGATATGGGTGTATGTCTGCCCTTCAAACCGCTGGGAATTGAGATCCAGCTCTTTTCCGTAAAAGCTCATGGTTGGAAGTGGGGCTGAGAGCTGTCTCTGCCAGAACCTGAGATGCTCCTCACCTCTCTTACCATTGAGCATATCTGCTTCCCAGGTGACAAAATCATGGTAGCCTGTATCTGTAGAGGTGATCAGAGGGGTCTGGCCATTAAGGAGGCTCTTATAGCTCTCCAGAAGTGTCTGGATCAACAGCTGAAATGAACTGCCGTCAAAGATGATATGGTGAACCACGATCAGAACAGAGAATCTCTTGGAGGATTGAGACATAAGATATACCCGCATCAGAGGATCTTCTGCCAGAACAAAGGGCTCTTTGGCCTTTTGTCTCATAAGGGTCAGGATTTCATCAGAGGTGAGAGTTGAGACATCCTCGCTTCTGAAGCAGATGCTCTGGGAGGGGCGCGCTCTCTGGAAGGGAGTGCCTCTCTTTTCACCTATCATGTTGGTAAGTACAGGGTACTGTTTCAGGAGGAGTTCACATGCTCTCTTGAACAGATCAACATTAACCCCCTTAAAAAATCTGAAAAAGATGGGGACATTATAGGCGTTCATCTCTGGAACCATTTTCTGCAACATCCACAACCCCTTCTGCCCCTCTGAGAGCGGATATTCAAGGGTTGGAGTTTTAAGTTTTGCAAGCTCCTCTTTTACCTGGGAGGTTGAGAGTCTGCCTGACTTATAGGCAGCCAGGATCTGCTGAGGTGTCATCTTATCTTTCTCCTTGTTCGATCAGAGCTTCAAGCTGATCAATGGTCAGCTCCCCCTGGGTAAACCCCTCCAGAGCTTCAATCACCTTCTCATCTCTGTATGGGGCGATTTCCATCTCTGGATTGAAACTGTTACTATTAATATTGTCTGGATTTAAACAGTTGTCATTAATATCATCTGAATGCAAACTGTTGGCATTACTATTGCCTGGATTCAAACTGTTATCATCAATCTCCTCTGGATTTTCACTGTTAGCATCAATCTTGTTTCGAGTCTCACTGCTGCCACTAATGTCGAACAGCTCCATAAGTTTCTCTGCATGGGATTTTGTAAAGTAACCGGTTAACTCATCAATATCCTGGTACTCATAGAGCAGGGTCTTGGAGAGAGGGCCGAAGGTTCTCTCCAGCTCTTCATTGATCTTCATGACAACGATGGAGTTTATCCCGTATCTTTCAAAGGGGACATTATCGTCAATCCTGTCAACTGAGAGCTTCAGAAATGATGCAAGCAGCCTCCTGAAGTATCGGGCTGTCTCTGTGTGTAGAAGCTGTGGCTCTGTCAACTTGATCTCCATCCTGCTATCGTCTCTATCCAGACTCCTCTCCGCCTTCTCTTTTCCACCCTTCTCTTTTAGTGGCTGAGGGGTGAAGAGGGCATCTATCACCTTCAACTCCCCTTCAAGTACCATAACCTGACAGGGGTTGGCACTGAGGCTCTGGTAAAATGCCCGGATGCCTGTGGATCTCTGAAGGGGGATTATCCCTGACTCAGAGTGACTCTCTGCTGTGTCACCTGCCAGATGCATGCCGCCATCTCTCCAGAGTGGCCAGTTCAGAGAGAGGCTCTTTCCACTTCGCTCGCCTGATGCAGCCATCTCATCTCTGTATCTGGCAAACTGATCCAGAAAGGCATTGGCGCATGCATAGTCTGCCTGGCCGGGGTTACCTGCAACCCCGGATAGAGAAGAGAAGAGAACAAAAAAATCAAGAGCAAGGGCTGAAGTTGCCATATCCAGATTCCAGGCGCCTGACACTTTGGGGGAGAGTACAGTCAGGAACTCCTCAGGTGTTTTTTTAATCATGAAGTTGTCCATGATCATGCCAGCGCTGTGTATTATCCCGTCAAGAGTGTTGAAGTCATGCAGTATCGATTCAATCAGGCCATAAACAGAGTCTCTGTCTGCCATATCAGCCTGACGGTAGAGAACTCTTGCCCCTGTTGGGTCAAGCCTGCTCAGTTTATCAGCCTTATCAAGACTGAGAGATGATCTGCCAGCAAGGATCACCTTGGCACTCACCACGCTCCTTAGAATCTCCTCTGCAAAAATAACTCCAAGCCCGCCAAGCCCGCCGGTGATCAGATATACTCCACCCTCTCTCCATGGAGTTGCAGCTGTGGCCTTGGATGGCTTCAACTCTCTCCATTTAAGAACAGAGATCTTTCCAAGAACAGAGGTATCTCCACTCTGATATCGTATGTGGGGATCTTGCAGAGTTGCGGAGAGGTTCCTGCTCCTCCTGATTATCTGAAGAAGCGCTTCAGGCTCTTTAAAATTGTCTGGCTCAATCTCAATCAGCTGACAGGTCAGTGCAGGATTCTCCTTTTCTGCGGTTCTGAGCACCCCTGCCAACCCTGATAAGAGCACCTTCTGCTCCTGATTCTGCTTATGAACCGGAACAAGAACCTGGATAAGCATCTTGTGCAGATCTCTCTGCTTCAGGATCTTTTTTATCTCCTTAAAAACAGTGGCTGCACAGGTTTGAAATTGCAGATCCAATTGGCTCTCTTCAGATTTGAAACTCAGGCAGCGCCCCCTCTCCATCCCCTTTGCTATCTGTCCTGTCAGAATTTCACAAGCTTCGTAGATCATGACAAGATGGTCTGAATAGTCATGGATATACCCATTTTGAGCATCAGGTATCTCTTCCCATACGGGATGCATCATTCTCACTCCTGTTGCTCCACCTGCCACAGCTCTGCTTGCCCCCGAGTCACAAGCTTTACCTGCCAC
>Ga0209800_10001064_pt1 | contig 32277 bp, 16 predicted proteins | sample Higcelweek8metaG_FD_187174 | JGI IMG/M metagenome (GOLD analysis project Ga0209800, IMG submission 187174) | Freshwater pond sediment microbial communities from the University of Edinburgh, under environmental carbon perturbations - High... | ecosystem: Environmental > Aquatic > Freshwater >...
GTTTTTCCTTATAATATGCTTTGTAGTGATCGCATATCATAACAGAATAACTGCTCATTTGCATGCTCAACTCAATTTTAGTTTGGCGAAGGTATTGAATGTCTAATGTATTCATCTGCCTGCAAGTGCAACCAGGTTAATCCTGGTAAAATGTTCGTCTTTAAAACAGATGAGGTTCTTAACCCCAAGTTTATAGTCAATTTTCCTACCAAGAGACATTGGCGTGAAAAGAGCAGAATTGAAGATATTAAGTCTGGATTAAAAGATCTTCTTGCTGTGATAAAAGAAAATAAGATCAAATCAATTGCAATCCCGCCACTTGGATCTGGATTGGGAGGGTTAGACTGGCTTGATGTAAAAAGCCTAATCGAGGAATCTCTAATCACTCTCGAAGATGTCGATGTTATTGTGTTTGAACCAAAGGGAGCGCCAGCCCCTGAAGCAATGGTAAAAAATCAAGCATCTCCAAAGATGACTCCAGGCAGAGCAGCGCTTATCGAGTTAATGAGCAGATACTTAAATGGATTACTGGATCCTTTTATAACTCTTCTGGAAGTTCATAAACTCATGTATTTTTTACAAGAATCGGGGGAGCCCTTAAGGCTTGAGTATGAAAAAGCACATTATGGTCCATATGCCAGAAATCTGCGTCATGTGCTAAATACAATTGAAGGTCACCTTATATCAGGATACGCTGATGGTGGAGATGATCCCAATAAGCCACTTGAGTTAGTTCCAGGCGCTTATGAGGCTTCTAATGCATTCCTGAAATCAGAGAAAAAAACAATGAAGCATTTTCAAAGGGTTTCTGATCTGGTAGATGGTTTCGAGTCACCATTTGGTTTGGAATTATTATCCACGGTACATTGGGTTATTACAAGAGAAGCTGCACAGAACCCAAACGATGTGGTGGCTAAAATTCATAATTGGAATATCAGGAAACAGCAATTCTCTTCACGTCAGATTTATATTGCCATTGAGACCCTCTGCACACATGGATGGTTAAGCAGTTACTCCTCTTTTGACAATGGGCTAACTCAATAAACTATGAGATCACTTTGGCCTGAATCTGGACAGAGTCTGAACCTTCCCCTTCCAGGAAGATCGGGGAGGTGCCTCAAAAACGGGATTTTGAAAATCTGCAAAGAGAATCAACTTGTTCCGGGCTTTTCATCTACTGTTGAAGAGGTTTATCTCCCCCTGGCTGCATGGATAGCTCAGAAGAGATCAGAAAAAGAAGAGGGGAGTACGACTATTGGCATCAATGGTGCTCAGGGATCTGGCAAATCGACCTTATGCAGATTTCTGGAGTTTCTGCTTCTGGAACTCTGGCAGATCCGGTCGATCACCATCTCCATAGACGATCTGTATAAAACAAGGGAGCAGAGAAAATATCTGGCAGCAACTGTTCATCCGCTCTTTCAGACACGGGGAGTGCCGGGAACTCACGATGTGGAGCTTGGATTGAAGCTCTTCAGAGAGCTGAAAAACATGAAACCAGATAGCGATCCTGTGGCCATTCCACGATTCAACAAAGCTTCAGATGATCGTTATCCTCAATCTCAATGGAGCATCTGCACTCAGGCGCCAGAGGTGATTCTGTTTGAAGGGTGGTGCGTCGGAGCTGTTCACCAGCCTGCAGGAGATCTTGAAACTCCGGTGAACCGCATGGAGAGAGAAAGAGACTCCAGAGGGCTCTGGAGAGAACATGTCAACTCTCAACTGGCAAAGCTCTATCCTGCTCTGTTCAATCAGATAGATCATCTGATCATGCTCAAGGTTCCTGGAATGGAGGAGGTGATCAGGTGGAGAAAGCAGCAGGAGCACAGCCTTGCAGATTCACTGAAAAATAGCCAGGAAGGTAACAGAATAATGACAGACCTTGAGATTGAGGAGTTTGTTATGCACTATCAACGACTGACTCAGTATATGCTCAAGGAGATGCCGCAGAGAGCAGATGTTCTGCTCTGGCTTGATGGCGAGCACCAGATATACAGAATAACTGTCTGACCTCTGAGGATGAGCCATTTGAGGATCAGCCATTGCCAGCCTCTCAAGATGGGTCACTGAGGTTTACAACCAGCACTGACATATGATCGGCACAAGAGTGGCGTATGCCAGACGTAGCACTGCTCTCACTATGAATCGTCCAACCTTTTTTATTCTCAACTCTTCTGATTCCATGATCCCTCTCTTTACTCTGAGGCTCTTCTGTTAAAGACTGCATCTTTTCATACCACTGTTTTATTAGAGATATAACAGGATAATGTTAGAAATCAGTTAGATCATTACGGTTCTCACTTTTTTTCGAGCAGGGTTCTCACTTTTTTCTGAGCAGAAGAAGATAAGGAGAAGAGCAAAAAAAACAGTAGGGAGACAAATTCTGCTGTCTCCCTACTGTTTTTATCTGAAAGTGTATTTATCTGAAAGTGTAGGGTGACACACAGGTGGGTACCCGTAGAGACGCAAGATCTTGCGTCTCTACAACTTTCATGGTTTGTTGTGCCGTCAGGGCATGGTGGTTATACCATCTCAAATATTGCAGCAGCACCCATGCCGCCACCAATACACATTGAGACAATACCATATCTGCCCTTCACCTCTTTGAGGTTGGCAAGGCATGTTGCGGTAAGTTTTGCGCCTGTGCATCCCAGAGGATGTCCAAGTGCGATGGCACCGCCGTGGATGTTGATCTTGTGCATTGAATCTGAAAGACCAAGCTCACGGATGGAGTAGAGAGCCTGTGAGGCAAATGCCTCGTTGATCTCAAAGATATCAATATCCTCAATCTTCAGTCCTGCAACCTCAAGAGCCTTGGGGATTGCATATCTTGGACCTACACCCATCTCATCAGACTTGCAACCGACACTTGCATATGCCACAAGCTTTGCAATCGGTTTGAGTCCCAGCTCATCGCACTTCGCCTTGGATGCAATGATTGTTGCAGCAGCGCCGTCAGTAGTCTGAGAGGAGTTGGCAGCAGTGACACTGCCGTTGACTGCAAATGCAGGGCGCACCTTTGCAAGACCCTCTGGAGTTGACTCACGGATACCGTCATCTATGGAGACGATAAACTGCTCTTTCTTATAGGTGCCATCTGCCTGCATCACATACTTGTAAGCAGGGGTCGGGACGATCTCAGTAAAGAGCCCCTCTCTTGCAGCCTTAGCTGCCTTGGCCTGGGAATCTGACGCAAACTTGTCCTGATCCTCTCTTGAGACGTTGTACCTGTTGGCAACATTCTCTGCGGTGATACCCATGGAGATATACATGGTAGGATCTTCAATGGAAAATTCAGGGTGAGGTCTTGGCACATTGCCGCCCATCGGGACAAAGGTCATGGACTCAACGCCAGCGCCCATTGTGATCTCTGACCACCCCATCTGAACTCTTGCAGATGCAAGTGCTATCGCCTCAAGGCCTGATGCGCAGAAGCGGTTTACTGTAGCTCCAGATACACTGTCTGGAAATCCTGCCATCTTAGCGGCAATACGTCCGATATTGAGCCCCTGCTCTGCCTCTGGAAAGGCGCATCCGCACATTACATCTTCAATATCGCCAGCTTTCAACCCTTCGGTTCTATCTACCGCTGCTTTCATGATAAATGAAAGGAGTTCTTCGGGTCTGGTCTCTTTAAACTGACCCCTTTTCTGCTTGCAGCCAGGGGTTCTTACTGACTGTACAATATATGCATCTCTCATTTGAAATCCTCCTTAAATTAGTTTCTGAGCGGTTTGCCTGTCTTCAGCATGTGGTCAATTCTTGCGACAGTCTTCTCTTCTTTTGCAAAGTCAACAAAGGCATCCCTCTCAAGTTTCAGAATAGTCTCCTCTGGAACCTCTGCCCCCTTATTAACATCACCACCACTCATGACATAGGCAATCCGTTTGGCAAGGAATGAGTCATACTCGCTCATGAACTTTCCGTTGAGCATGTTGAAGAGTTCGGCATTGATCATACCCCGGGCAGCATTTCCCATCACCTTGACACTCCTCTTCATTGGAGGGGCATAGGCGTCGTCAACCATTTTGAGAACCTCTTTCTTGGCTTCACCAACAAGGTTATCGCGGTTGAATACAATGCGGTCAGTGGCAGCAAGGAAGCCGTTTGAACGGGCCTGGGCTGCGGACATGGAGACCTTTGCCATGGCAACATTCATGAATGAGGCGATAAAGAGCTTGGCAAGGTCAATCTCTTTGCCAACACCGCCGGGAATTGCATCAATGAACCTCTTCCAGATGTTGAGACATCCACCACCTGCAGGCAGAAGTCCTACACCGATCTCAACAAGACCCATATAGAGTTCTGCATGGGCAACTATCCTGTCAGCACCGAGGCATGTTTCGCAACCACCGCCAAGAGTCATTCCGTAAGGGGCTGCAACTACAGGGAAGGATGCATATTTAGCCTTCTGGATTCCAGCCTGAGCCCTTGCAAGAAAGGCATCAATCTCTGCAAATTTCTTATCGTGGCACATCTTTGAGATCTGGGAGAGATCTGCTCCAGCAGAGAATGCCCCTGGCATACCGCCTGCCTGATTTCCAATGACAAGACCCACACCGTTTGCATCAACATAGTCCAGAGCAGTATCAATAGTCTCAATAATCTCAGCGTTGAGAGCATTCATCTTGGTGTGAAACTCAAGGCAGAAAACCCCATCTTCAATATCGATAAGGCTGGCAGATGCATTGCCAAGCACAAGCTTGTTATTGCCCCGTGCAGCAGCAAGAGAGACGGCAGTTCTGCTCACAGGAACCGCCTTGTAGGAGGAGGATGCGAAATCGTAGAAATATTTAACGCCGTTTTCAAGTTTGTAAAAAGATTGATTACCTCCATTGAGCATTGCCATCACATTGGCAGGAACCTCAAGCCCTTCTGCCTTCATCCTCTCCACAGCAGCAGAGACACCATAGGTATCCCACATCTCAAATGGGCCCATCTCAAAGTTGTATCCCCATTTCATGGAGTTGTCGATCTCAATGATGGTGTCTGAGATCTCAGGGATACGGTTTGCAGCATACTGAAAGCTGTTTGCCGCCATTTTCCAGGCGAATTTCGCCCCTTTATCGTCGCCTGTAAGAACGCATTTTACCTTTTCAGGCAGAGTCGATTTTTTCTTTGCCTCATCCAGACATGGAAAAGATGGGCGGGTCAGCTCCTCATATTCAAGGGTGGCAGGGTTGATAACCTTTTTGATCTTTTTCCACTCAGGAGTCAGATCTGTCTTATAGAAACCTGCACGGGTCTTATTGCCAAGAAGTTTGTTCTCAACCATCTTCTTTACAAAATCAGGTACAACAAATGCGCTGCGCTGCTCATCGTCAGGGCACATATCATAGGAGTTCTTGGCAACATGGGTCATTGTATCAAGACCAACCAGGTCAGAGGTTTTGAATATCGCTGTTTTCGGACGGCCAAGGGCAGGGCCGAACAGAGCGTCAACTTCAGGGATGGTCAACCCATCTTCAAGCATTGCAACCATTGCAGCACCAATACCCTGAATACCGATTCTGTTTCCCACAAAGTTTGGGGTATCTTTGGCCCAGACAATACCTTTGCCAAGATGTTTTTCGCCAAATGATGCGATGAACCTGAGAACCTCAGGAAGGGTGTCAGCGCCAGGGATAAGCTCCAGGAGGTGCATGTAGCGGACAGGGTTGAAGAAGTGGGTACCCATGAAGTGCTCTCTGAACTCAAGGCTTAAACCCTCAGACATATCCTTTAAAGGGATACCAGAGGTGTTGGAGCTGATAATTGATCCTGGTTTTCTGATCCCCTCAATACGTTTGAATAGGTTCTGCTTGATCTTGAGATTCTCAACAACCACCTCGCAGATCCAGTCGCACTCTGCAAGTTTATCAAAATCATCCTCAAGGTTTCCTGTTTTAATAAGGGATGCATCCTTTTTGGTCATAAAAAGAGATGGGGCAGATGCAAGGGCTGCATCCATGCCGGCCTTTACAATTCTATTTCTTGCTGCCGGATCTTTTTTCTCCTCTTCCTTCAAGTCAAAAGGAACAATATCCAGAAGCAGTACATTTACTCCAGCACCGGCAAGAAGGGCAGCTATTCCACCACCCATTATTCCAGATCCGATTACCGCAGCTTTTCTGATCTTTCTACTCATGACGACCTCCTGTATGTAATTAATAATACCTTTCAGTAGCTGTGAATTAGTATTCATTGCTGATTAGCAGAATACCATGGTGCGTGTCAAGTATTTTTAAAAATAATTTTTCGATGTTAAAAAATAATTTTTTTTATTTATTTCAAAGTTTTAAAATAGAATTATCATTCTATAAGTATCTTTTGATTATCTTTTTATTATCTTTTTATCTATTTATAATTGAGCTGTTTTAAACCATGTATAATGAATTAATATTCATATAACAGGCTTTTTCTCTGATTGCTCACTTGCCATAAGAGAGTTATTCTGATAGTTAAGGTCTCATTTAAACATTTACACAACACTATTTTGACCAGGAGAATTTTCATGGATATGAAAAACCTTGAACTGCAACCCTCCCCTGCCCTGAATATTGACTCACTGGCAGCCATGATTGCAAAGCTGCAGTACGCATCAGGGGAGATCCCGTGGCATGAGGGTGGAAAAACAGACCCCTGGGATCTGGTTGAGTCTGCCATGGGGTTGAACATCGGCGGTTTTTTCAGCGAGGCTGACCTAGCTTTTGAGTGGATGGTGAAGAACCAGAACGACAATGGGTCATGGTTCTCCTCCTATATCAACGGTGCTCCTCAGGACAGAACAATGGAGAGCAACATGGCTGCCTACATTGCCACTGGTGTATTTCAAACCTGGCTAATAAGGCACAACATGCAGCAGAAGCCTGACAGTCGCAACAACCAACGCCACCCTGCAAAAGGTGAGTATCAGGCAGATTCCGGCAACAAAGGTGACCTCTTTCTGAAAAAGATGTGGCCATCTGTCCAGAGGGGTATTGACTTTGCTCTATCTCTTCAGACTGACAGAGGAGAGATCTACTGGGCCAAGAGCCCTGAAGGCAAGGTTGACCCAATGGCACTTCTTACAGGGTCAAGCTCCATATACATGAGTTTGAAATGTGCGCTATCCATTGCTCAACTTCTCGGTATAAGAGTGGCCAGATGGGAAGTTGCATTTGAAAAACTTGGCAGCACCATCAAGAACAATATCCACATCTATAATATCAGCAAATCGCGATTTTCCATGTACTGGTTCTATCCGGTTCTATCTGGTGCTCTCACAGGAGAGGCAGCAGCCCAAAGGGTTGAAAAATACTGGAAGAAGTATGTGGTTGAAGGCCAGGGGGTGCGTTGTGTAGCAGATCGCCCCTGGATAACAATGGCAGAGACCTCGGAGTTTGTCCTTGCTCTTGCTGCAATGGGAAAGATGAAGCTTGCAAAGATTGTATTCTCCTGGATACAGGAGAGAACCTTTGATGATGGCACATTCTGGTGCGGTTACACATTCCCCGATATGGTGATCTGGCCTGAAGAGAAGATCTCCTGGACAAATGGTGTGGTATTGATGGCAGCAGATGCTCTTTACGGTCTGACACCAGCAGCAGATCTCTTCAGCCACGACTCCTGGGATGGCTTCAGGTTCAAGGGGTCGGGTCTGTAAGGTAGCTATCCAGCTCTATCTTCCTTGCAGAAGTTAGACTTATGTTTCAAACCTGAAGGTTTAGGCTTTACGAGCTGAAACTCAATCCTATACATATCAGATTTACAGAGAAATAAAAAAATGAGAAGAGACCACCGCCCATATTTCATCAAGAAGATCTGGTTCAGACTTCTTAAGCTCCATGTTGACCACTTTCTCAGACCCCAGCTTGAGAGTCTTGGCAGAAACTCATATGTTGTGAAGCCCTGGTATATTGAGGTGTTTGGAGGGCCTGTAACCATTGGAGATAACATCACATTGCTGGCTTCAGCAGATAAGAGAACCCGCCTTACCGTATGGTCAGACAGAAAAGATATTCCAGGGATAACTATAGGAGATCATGTGCTCATATCTCCGGGCGTGAGGATCAGTGCAGCAGTTGGAATCACCATCAGCGACAACTGCATGGTTGCAAGCAATGCCTATATTACAGACTCTGACTGGCACGGCATTTATGACCGCAGCCTGCCTCCTGATAGTGCATACCCTGTAAAGCTTGAAGATAATGTCTGGATTGGTGACAGCGCCATCATCTGCAAAGGTGTGACAATAGGCAGAAACAGCATTATCGGAGCAGGAGCTGTGGTATCCAACGATATACCGCCAAACTCCATTGCTGTTGGCAATCCAGCCAGGGTGGTAAGAACGCTTGACCCATCCAGGAAAATCATAACCCGTAAGGAGAGGTTTGGAGATATTGATCTGGTCAGCATGAATCTGGAGCTGCAGGAGAGGGAGCTGCTCAAGGGAAACAGTGTGATGGGGTGGCTTCGCAACCTTATCATGCCAATGAGCAGTGACTGACTCTTATGAACAGTTTCATATAATGGCCATGCCCTGTCGGGCACAACGAAGCATGAAACCGTAGGGGCACCCCCCTGTGGGTGCCCTCGCAAAGGGCAGGCACGGGGGCCTGCCCCTACTACAGTTTCATATAAAAAACAGTGGCTGTATGAAGTCAGGATTCAGAGATACTCAATGCAGTTGCGCCCTCTCTCCTTTGCTCTGTACAGGGCACTGTCTGCACGGGCCATCATCTCCTTGACATCATCTCCACCTCTATAGGATGTGACTCCAAAACTTGCAGTTGTGTGGCTCACCACATTAAAATCGAAGCAATCAATGGCTGCACGCAACTTCTCCGCTATCAGGAGAGCCTTCTCTCCACCAGTTTCCGGGCAGATGATCAGAAACTCCTCCCCTCCCCATCTGCCCGGAACATCCACCTCTCTTAGCTGAACAGTCAGAAGATTTGCCATCTGTACAAGCACCATATCTCCAACCTGATGGCCGTAAGTATCGTTAACCCTCTTGAAGTGGTCAATATCCATAAGAATCACTGAAAAAACCATGCCATAGCGCTTTGATCTGCCACACTCGTGCTCAAACACCTCATCAAGCTTCAGGCGGTTGCAGATACCTGTCAACCTGTCTGTTATGGCAAGCAGCTCAAGCTCACAGTTCTTATCAAGAAGTTCCTTTGTCCTCTTACTGACTATATCTTCAAGCTCCTCATTCATCGTCAGAAGCTCCTCATTGACCCGACGCAGCTCTTCATTTATCAGACGCAACTCTTCATTCTGCCTTGCAATCTCCCTGTCCTGACTGTAGGAGTGCAGGGCGCTCTGAATTGTAAGAAGCAGATCATCATCACTCCAGGGTTTCTCTATGAAACGGTAGAGGTCAGCCTCATTTATGGCACGTTTAACCCCTGCCAGATCACTTTGTCCTGTAAGAAGTATCTTGCGGACATCAGGCAGTCGCTCATGGACATTGACAAGCAGCTCATCCCCCTTCATACCAGGCATTATGTAATCGGCAACAAGCACCTGAAGCTCCAGGCCATCATCAAGGAGTTCATCAATAATCTCAAGAGCCTCCTCTCCGCTCTCTGCAATTTCAATCACCACTTTTCCGTCAAATCTCTGGGTCAGAAGAGTTCTGAGAGAGTTCAAAACAGTATTTTCATCATCAACAAAAAGAATCACACCACTCTTACTCATTCTTATCCCCTATGGTCACAATACTCATATTGCCCCCCCCTTTTTTTTTTCTGTTCAGATGAGAAAGCATCAGCACTCACACAACAGGAAGAGAGATATGGAGACAATATTTCAATATCATATGTTTTATCTGTACTCACACAAGAGGAAGAGAGACTCTGCAAAGAGTCCCCTCCCCCTCCTTTGAGTCAATGGTGATGGAGCCCCCATGCTTTTCAACAATTCTTCTTACAATATCAAGTCCAAGGCCACTGCCCTCACCAGCAGGTTTTGTGGTGAAAAAGGGGTCAAAAATTCTATGTTGAATCTCCATTGGAATTCCGCACCCCGTATCTCCAATAGTGACAACCAGAGAGTGATCCCCCCTCTTGATCCCCACAGTCAAGGTGCCTTTGTACTCCATTGCCTGTAATGAGTTGTGTACAAGGTTGATCCAGACCTGATTCAATTCATCAGGATAGCATAATATCTTTGGAATATCCCCGTAATCCCGTATCAGTTTTATACCCTGCTTAATTTGATTATGATAAATTGTCAATACCGATTCCAGCCCCTCTTTAATATCTGCCTCCATTTTCACACCATGAGAGTCAAAATGGGCAAAAGATTTCAGAGCAAAGACTATTTTAGAGGCGCGATCCACTGCAGTATGAATATTCTGGCTATTGGAGACTATGGTTGCAATCTGATATGCCATATTAAAGACAAAGTCCTTCTCTTCGTGCATCAGAAGCGCTCTGAACCTCAAAGGAGTATCATAAACTCTCAACTGAACAAACAGGGATGCCATCTTCTGGCTATCTCCAACCCCTGCCTCACTCAGCTCCTGCGCAAGCCTGCGCGCAGTCTGGCGCTCCTCTCTGCTTGTGAGCAACTCGCTGTTTTTCCCGATTGCATCTACCAGTTCATGGAAAACTGCCCTGTCGGCAGAGGAGAGAACCCTGTAGATCAAGGGAAAATTTCTCAGACTATCACCGATCGCCCTGGTAATATTGCCAGCACTGGTATTGATAGCCCCAAGCGGAGTATTGATCTCATGGGCAACCCCTGCAACAAGCTGACCAAGTGCAGCCATCTTCTCCTGCTGAACCAGGTGCGCCTGAGCAGAATGAAGATCATCCAGAGTCTTCTGAAGCACCTCATTGGAACGGTTCAACTCAGCAGTTCTCTGCGCCACCCTCTTTTCCAGAAGGGTGGCATGATCCACAACCTGCTGATAGAGTCGGGCATGGACAATTGAGATGGCAGCCTGGTTAGAGAGAAGTTTCAGGATTTCAATACGCTCGTCAGAGTAAACATTGCGGATGTTTCTGTTCTCAAGATAGAGTATCCCAAGCAGCTCACCTTTGTAAACAATGGGCAACGAGAGCACAGATTGAGGATTTACAGTTGCAATATAGGGGTCTGTGGCAAACTCCTCCTGTGCAGACGGCATGTTGAGCATAAGAGGAGAGAGCGTGTGCTGCACATAGTTGACAACAGATTCAGGATAACTTCTTCTCACGGTTTCACTACATCTATCTGGAGAGACTCTCTCCATGTCAGATTCCACTCTGCTCTTTTCTCCCTCTCTTTGCACCTCAACATTGAGTTCGCTGCCCCTCTTGAGAAGAAGTACACCACGCTGGGAACCTGAATTCTGATTGATGATATCCATGATCTTGCCAAGAAGCTTCTCAAGGGTGCGCTCTTCTGCAATTGCATGTGAGGCCTTCAGAACTGAAGCCATATCAAAGCTGTGGCTCACATTGGCAAGGGTATGGTTGGCCACGTCAGAAAAGCTCTGAGTGGTATCAGAAAAGATGTGGCCAGCGTCAGGAGAACCACCTTTTTTATCCTGAAGATCCGACCTCTCCAGGGTTAGACAATCGGCATAGCGTTTTACAAAGGCTCTTCCTACTGCTGCGGCCCCCCAACCATGCAATATTTCAACTGCCTGCCTTGCATAGAGTGTGGCAAACTCTCTTTTACCCCGGCTGTACCAGTATCTCACCCCAAGCTCAAGGGCAATTACCGCAATATGGGTAAAACCTGCCTCCTGGGCAGTTTCAATTGTCCGCTCCAGAGCACTCCATGTATCAGGATCATCATTGACCCCCTTCATCAGGCTGTCCACAAGGTACATACAGCAGAGGTTGTTCTCATGAGCTGTATGGGACAGGCGCTCAAAGTACTGATAGTTGTTTTCAAGAAGATCCAGAACAATCTGCCCGTCAATCGAGTGAAGGTTCATATAGAAGATAACAGATTCATAAATGTGATACTCCCGCTCATGGTACAGGCTGGCAACCCCCAGTTTATAGTTCCCAGCCTCCTGGATCATCTCAAGAGCCTTTTCCGGCAGATCAAAAAAAGTTGCCAGAATGGCTTTGGTCAGAAAAAACGAGTAGAGAGATGAGACGCTGTTGGCTTCGTTAAGTGTTAAAACCAGCTGAGCTTCCCTGGAAGCGTCTCCATAAAAGAGAAGAGGATCGTCTGATACCTCCACAAGGTTGTGGATACACTGCTGCCAGATATCAATATAACCTGTCTGAAACCTCTGTCTCAGTTCATGGGTCAGATTATAGTAGTAGCTGCACTCTCTTTGAACCTCATTCAAGGGGTTACCTCTCAAAAAAGAGTAGAGACAGTAGTACATTGCAGAGTAACATGCGTGTTCAACATCTCCATATTCAAGCCCCTTTGCAGCTGCATTTTTCAGAGGAATCAGGGTCTGTTCAACCGGAGCATTCCAGTGGGCCACACAGGCATTGGCAATCATCTCGACCCGTGCCATATATGCCTTGGCATCAAATTGAACAACAAGGGTCTGGGCAAGTATCGCAAAATCTCTACCCTCTCTGTATCTGGACATGACACCGCAAAGAAGCAGGCTGTGAAACGCATATACATTGGTTGCTGCTGCACAGTTTCCCTTTTCAATGCAGAGCTTGACCGCCACATAACAGAGCTTGGGGTAATACCTTGGAGAGACCATATATGCTGGGGACATGATTGTGTTGAGAATATCCAGAGCAAGAATGGAGATCTCATCTCTCATCTGGGGCAGATCAAGAAGAGCTGAGACATGCGATGTGTCATAAAGCTTTTCAAGGGCAGGATAGTAGAGAAAAGGGTTATCCTCCTCTGGAAGTTCAATACCAAGCTCCTTAAGCACTTCAACCCCCTTCAGAAGGGCATCCTCCATCCTGCTCAGGGCAATCCACGAATGGATCAGAATCTGGTGAAGCCGTATTTTCAGGGCAAGCTTACCACTTTGCACAGAGCCGGATCGCTCTTCCCATGCAGTGATAAGGGCCATGGTTTTCATATAAAAATCGTCACCACCTGAAAAATTGAAGGTGAAATATTTCAGCTCTGTAAGTTCAACCATGCTCTCAATATAGAGACGGGGCTCAAGCTCCATCCCCTTATCCACCAGCAGATAGAGTGTCTTTTCCAGATATGATATGGCAATATCATAGGCTGTGGAAAATTTTGCCTGAAGCGCTGCTCTGTAATTGTCCCGGGCAAGCTGCATCCTCTGTGCCTCATCATCAATAAGATCAATGGCCCGGTTGAGATGGTCAACTATCTTGAAGATGTGTTCAAGCGAGGTATCACTCCGGGTCATCTTTGAGTACCAGGTACCTATACGCAGATGGAGCTTTGCAATCTTCTCGCCTGGAAAGAGCATTGATGCAGCCTGCTGAATCTTGTCATGAGAAAAGCAGTAGCACTCTGACTCACTGCTGTTTCTTGGAGATGTTAAAAAGATCAGCTCCGCTTCAATGGCAGGATATAGACGGTCATGAAGAGTCTCAGGAGATTCATTGAAAATCCCCTCCATCTCCCTGTCTCCAAATAGATTGCCAATGCAGGATGCGCAGCACAGCAGAGTTGAACAGTCCCATGGCAGATGGTTCAGACGGTCAAGCACCAGATCAACCACATTATCGCTGATGTTCCTGCCCCTTATCTGATCAGGACTCCAGATCCATCTGCCCTCTGTCTGGTCAAAGGTGAGCAGCTTCTCATAGTATAGATTCTTCAGAAACTCCCGCGTGGAAAATGGATTCCCTCCTGTTTTTGCCATGACAGCCCGTGCAAGAGGGTGGGTAATTTCAGGAGAGTCATTAAGGGTTGCAGCAATAAGGGAGTTGACATGCTCCAGACTTAAAGGCTTGAGATCAATCCTGTTGAAGTTGATCAGATCTTTCATCATAAGAGAGAGAGGGTGGGATCTGTTGATCTCATTGTCACGATAGACCAGAATCATCATCAGGTGACGAATCTGGCTATCTTCGACTATATTTTTCAGAAGGTTGATAGCAGCGGCATCTGCCCACTGCAGATCATCCAGAAAGAGTACAACCTGCTGTCCAAAAGAGCAGATTGTTTTAACAAAGGATAGGAAAGTGAGATTGAAACGGTTCTTTGTCTCGGTTGGAGGAAGAGATGGCAGGGGGGGAAGCTCTCCTACAATTAAAGAGAGTTTTGGAATAAACTCGCATATAATGGCTATATTTGTACCTACGCTCTGTAGCAGTCTTCCTCTTGCCCACTCAACGTAGCTGTTATCTTTAAACAGGATCTGATCCACCATATGTTCCAGAGCCTGTGTAAAACCATAATAAGGGACAGAGGTTTTGTACTGCTCAAACTTGCCACGGATAAAAGATGCCCCCTGAGTCTCAACCTGCTCTTTAAACACCTGTACCAGTACAGATTTGCCCACACCCGCATATCCTGCAATAAAGACTATCTCCTGTTTTCCATGCTCTTTCAGATCAGAAAAGAGCCCGAGCAATTTTTCACGCTCCTCTTCTCTGCCAAAAAAATTTCTGGAAAGGGTCAGTTGGGCTGTGTAATCATAGCGGCCAACGGGGAAATCGGGTATCTCACCTGTACTGATAAAGGTGTGGCGGCACTGCTTGAGATCTGCAAGAAGACCCTCACAGCTCTGGTACCGTTCTGTTTTATTCTTCTGGAGAAGCTTTTCGACAATTTTGCTCAACATGATAGGAAAGTTGAAGCGCCCCCCAGAATCCTGAATAATCTCATGTAAAAGCTGCGGGATCTGAGCAATATGGGCATGTATAAGGGCCATTACATCACTGCTTTCAAACGGATATCGCCCACAGAAGAGAAAATAGAACGTAATACCAAGTGAGTAGAGATCCGATCGGAAATCAACCACCTCCTCAACTCTTCCGCTCTGTTCTGGAGCAATGGAGCATGCTCTCTGAGACTCAAGGCGGGAGTAGTCCCAGTTGTGCTGCTCTTCTCCAGACAGGGTTGCCCGATCAAGGCCTGAAAATTTGAGCACCCCACTTCTCAGATCATAAAGAAATGCATCTGGGCAGATCTCATTGTAAACGACTCTGTTGTGATGCAGAAACGCCAGTGCATCAGTTGCCTTGATTGCAATATCAAGCTTATCCTCCATGGAGAGGGAGCTGACAAAGGCTCTATTTCCAACAGAGAACGCGTTAAATGGTGCAAACTCCATGGTCAGATGCTCTTTATCTTCATGGATGGCTGAGGGGCAGAGAAGATATTGCCCTCCAAGCTGCTTATGGAGATTGAATGCTTTTTTAAACCTCTGGATAGCAGCTCTTCCACTTTTTCTGCTCACTATTTTTCTGATATAGTCAGGGGATTGTTCAATTTTTATCATTTGAGATGGCTTCAGAAGTTGATTTTGAATTCAGGACTCTCGGTTGACTTCAGGAGTTTACCATGATCAGATTATTTGTCAAAATACGTACATTATCAACATTGTGCTTGTCAAGCTGGATTTTAAAATCACAAGCTGTGAAGCCTGATTTGCAGGAGCCAAGCTTTTTTATCATGCATCAGAATTGACTTGACAAGATTCAAACACTGTTTTAAATCATCATTTCAAAAAATGTTTGAATCAATAGTTTGAAAATACCTTTCCCATTGCAGGAGTAAGGTGGAAACTAATTGTCATAAGTCAACTACCATTTTGATTCAAAAAACAATATGGTATCAGCCATTATAGCAAGGGTTCTCAGCCCCCTATCTGATGCAATGATGCATGGTTTGGATATGACTATTGCAGATGCTCTGCCCGATCTTCCATTATTACGAGGATATTCTCAGATGTTATCTGGTTCCCCTGGTTGATTTTTCCATCAATATCCCTGATTATCAGAATATATTTGCACGGTTGCACAACTCCTTTGATGATCACAATATTTTCAAGAATCAATTTAAAAACAGCTCACCCAGAAAACCACACACTATTATGGAGAGTGCTTAGCCAGGATCTCTCCCCACATTCCTGAAAAGATAGTTCTGCAACGGCTGGCCATCTTCAATAATATGGCCACAGGCATCATGTATGGGGAGTGCATTATGGAATACACTCTTGGTCGGTAATGGAGAGATATCCATAAATCATACCTCAGACCTTGAACAAAAGGAGTAAATTAAGATGACTCAACTTAAAAAAATATCTTCAGTAGCCTTACTGCTTTCAGTAGCCTTACTGCTGCTCTTCATTATCTCTCCTGGCAATACTGTAAGCCAGGAAGAGAAGCAGATGGCTATACAACAGACATTAAAAGAGACTCCAAAACAGATAGAGGAGCCAGGGCTGGCTGGACAGGAGTCTCAAGGAGGGGCCGGACAAGACCTCTCTGGAGAGAGTGTCTTAAAAGAGAGAGAGTCTCTGCAACAGGCTCAATCTAAGCCTCCGGTAGCTGTAGAGACAGTAAAAATAGCAGCTGCCGACATTGATGAAAGAGTGGAAGTTGTAGGAACTTTGGCAGTCAAGTTCAAGGCTGAAATAAAAGCCGAGTATCCGGGAGTTGTAAAAGGGGTCTATGTGACCAGGTGGGTTCAGGTAAAAAAAGGGGATAAATTGGCAGAGATTGATAGCCGTGAGGCTCAAGCTCTTGTCAATAAAGCAAAGGCGTCGGTTGAGATGGCAAAAGCCAGTCAGTTACAGGCAAAAGTGGCTCTACAACAGGCAGAACGTGAATACAGGCGGATGCAGAAGCTCAAGGAGTCAGGACTTGCAACAGAGCAGAGCATGGACGAAGCAGGCACACAGAGAGAAGCTGCCCATGCAGACGGCTCTGTGGCAGCTGCTCAACTTAATGTTGCAAGAGAAGATCTTGCCCATGCTCTGGTAAGATTGTCTAAAATGACAATCTATGCTCCTATGGACGGCGTCATTGCTGAAAGGTTCATAAGTGTCGGCGATGTGATGGGTGATAACCCGATGTTCACGATAGTGGATACAAAGATTCTGGATCTGACAGTTACCGTTCCATCTAAAGAGATGAGGAACATAAAGCCATCTCAGCCCCTTATCTTTACAACAGACGCGTTTCCCGGAGAGACGTTTGAAGGAAAAGTGATGTATATCAACCCGGTAGTAAATGAATCTGACCGCTCTCTCAAAGTTGTTGCAGAGGTGCCTAATAATCCAGAGGTACTGAAAGCTGGACTTTTTGTAAATGGGAGGATTGTAACAGGAAAACTGAAGAATGTATTACAGACATCAAGAACCACCTTTCTTACCTGGGATATGGAAGGTGGAAAGGCAGAGCTGTACGTGGTTCAAGATCATACTGCCAGGCTGAGGAGAGTTGAAACAGGATTTGTCAACGGAGATGCAGTTGAAATCAGATCAGGTCTCTCCGCAGGAGAGGAGATCATCTCAGGAGGGGGATTCAATATCAAAGATGGCGACAGGGTTACTGTAAAGTAGTTGTCTCCTCTCACCTGTAAAGGCCAATCGCCTCACCTGAATATAAAAAACCGCTCCTGCGGGCAAAGCAGGGGATTTATGAGGTCATAGAAAATGTTTTTATCCAATCTTTCAATCAGCCGGCCTGTTTTTGCATCGGTGCTGATGCTCTCTCTTATAACACTTGGAATTTTTTCCTATCGACAGCTATCGATTGATATGTATCCTGATGTGGAAATTCCTGTAATATCCATTGTCACAAAATACCCTGGAGCTTCTCCTGAAAGTGTGGAACGTGAGGTGAGCAAGCGTATTGAGGAGGCTGTAAACCCGATTGCCGGTGTAAAGCATGTCATCTCCTTTTCAAAGGAGAGTGTCTCAACTGTTGTTGTGGAGTTCCGCCTTGAGATCAAGGTCAATGAGGCGTCTCAGGAGGCTCGTTCAAAAATAAACAGTATCCGTGGGGAGCTGCCCAGTGAGATTGAAGAGCCTATTATTCAGAAACTTGATTTTTCTGCCATGCCTATTATTTCGCTGGCTGTCCGTTCTACCGCCCTTGGCCCCCGAGAGTTGAGCACTCTTGTGGAGAAAAAAATAAAACGGAGGATCGAGAGCATCTCAGGGGTGGGAAAAGTTGATCTGGTCGGACTTTCAAAGCGCGAGGTGAATGTTGAAATAGACCCTCTTAAGCTTGAATCTCTTGGGATGGGGGTGGATCAGGTGATTAACGGGTTGCAGTCTGAAAATGTCAACACCCCGCTTGGTCGGCTTAAACGGAATGGGTCAGAATACCCTTTACGTATCTCTGGAAAGCCAGATGCTGTGGAGCAGTTCAACAATATGGTGATAGGTCAGAGCAATAGCCGCCCCATAAAACTCTCTGAAGTTGCAAAGGTTAAAGATGGAATTGAAGAGAAGCGTTCACTTGCACTGGTAAATGGCACCCCTGCAGTAGGAATAGATGTTCTGAAGCAGTCTGGTGCCAATACTGTGGGTGTTGTTGATTCGGTCAAAAAGATTATTGACAAAATCCAGAGAGATCTCCCCTCTGGCACTACCATTGATATGGTGCGTGATGGCTCAATAATGATTCGGGACTCTGTGCATGATGTTAAAAAATCAATGGTTGAAGGTGGAATTCTCACTATTATCATAGTTTTCATGTTTCTTAACTCCTGGAGATCAACTGTAATCACAGGTCTGACACTGCCCATTTCTGTTATCGCCTCATTTATCATTATGAACTCAATGCAGATGACCCTCAATGTGATGACGCTTATGGCGCTCTCTCTCTCTATAGGTCTTTTGATAGATGATGCAATTGTTGTGCGTGAAAATATCGTCAGACATATGGAGGGCGGCAATGACCATTTCAAGGCGGCACGTGATGGAACAGCAGAGATCGGCCTTGCTGTAATGGCTACAACCTTCTGTATTGTGGCGGTTTTTATTCCGGTTGCCTACATGAAGGGAATTGTAGGCAGGTTCTTTTTTCAATTTGGAATCACTGTTACATTTGCAGTATTAATCTCCCTATTTGTCTCATTCACACTTGATCCAATGCTCTCTTCAAGATGGTATGATCCTGACATTGAACGGAGAGGAAAACGGCATCTGATTGCAAGGATACTTGATCTGTTTAATGAGAGTTTTGACAGGTGGGCAGACCGTTATAAAACTGTCATTGCATGGTCTTTAGGTCACCGTTTCACCATTATTCTGTTTGCAGTACTGGCTTTTATCGGAGGGGTTAAACTCTTTTCGGCTCTGCCTTCAACCTTTATGCAAGATTATGATCGCTCTGAGTTAATAGTATCATTTAAGACATCGCCTGACGCATCTATTGACGAGAGCAGCCTGAGACTTGATAGTGTTCTTAAGGCTCTAAGCGAATATCAGGAGGTAGAGACAACCTATGCAACAATTGGTGCAGGCGATTCAGGTACAGTCCGTGATGTATCTGTTTATATCAAGCTTGTGGAGAAGAGTAAACGCCAGCGCTCCCAGGAGGAGATTCAACAGGATCTCCGTGGGCGTCTGACACAGATTCCCGGTATTCTTCCTGCAATACTTGCAGCAGACAACCTGAACGGTGACAAGGCACTTGTAATCAATATTCAGGGTGAAGAGATCGGTGAACTCAAGAGATATGCTGCCAGCATGAAGGAGAAGCTGTACAAAATCAAGGGCATAGTTGATCTTGAGGTGAGTATGGAACATGACATACCAGAAGTGCAGCTCACCGTAAACAGGGAGAGAGCCATAGATGCCGGTGTCATGACCAGTAATATTGTCAGCACAGTCAGTGCAATGGTTGGAGGTCAGGCAGTCTCAACCTATGAAGATGAAGATGGTGATGCTGTTGATGTCCGTATCCGTCTCCCTTATCAATTGCGTCAATATCCGGCTCAGGTTGAAAAGCTCAGACTTGCAGTGGCTGATTCCCAGGGTAAATCCTCGTTAATACCGTTAGGTGAGCTTATCTCCTACACCATGAGTTCCACACCATCTGAGATCAACAGGCGTGATTTGACCCGTCAGGTGACCATATCTGCCAACCTTGACGGGCTTGATATGGGAACGGCAATGAAAGAGATAAAGATAATTTCAGACAATCTGAAGATGGCACCAGGTTATCAGGTTGTATTGTCAGGCGAAGCCGAGGATATGGTGGAGGCATTCACATATATGGCAGAAGCTCTTCTGCTTGCAGTGGTGTTTGTCTATCTGATTCTTGCTGCCCAGTTTGAATCATTTATTGACCCCCTTTCAATCATGTTTTCATTGCCCCTTTCAGTTGTTGGAATGGCTGCCATGCTCTATCTGACCAAAGATTCGATAAGCATCATGTCACTAATAGGGCTTATAATGCTTATGGGACTTGTTACTAAGAATGCTATTTTGCTCATTGATTATACAAAGATCCTGAGGGCAGAAGGGATGGAGCGCCGTGCAGCACTGATAAACGCCGGGCGCACAAGACTTCGTCCTATTCTTATGACCACCCTTGCCATGATTTTCGGTATGGTGCCTCTTGCATTGGGGCTTGGTGCCGGAGCTGAAATGCGTGCCCCGATGGCGCGGGCAGTCATAGGCGGTCTTATCACCTCCACACTGCTTACACTGCTTGTGGTGCCTGTTATGTACACCATTCTCGATGATATATCAGGCTGGTTCTCCAGACGCTGGAAGGGTAGAAAAAAAGAGAGTGGCAGCTCAAAACAGAATAAGAGTGTGGTTACAACGCTGATCTTATCTCTCTTTGCATTGACTATTTTTTGCTCTGGAGGAACTTTTTCTACTCCTGATTCTGCCTTTGGTCAGGAGAGAGTTAAAACTGCCTTTGGTTATGATGTAACTAACCTTGATCTGGATGGCGCTCTCACTTTAGCTGCTGAAAAGAACAAGGATATCAAGGTTGCACAGGAGTATCGAAGAAAGGTGGAAGGGATCTACATTGAAGAGAGATCGGCAGCTCTACCTAAGATCGGTTTTAACGGTACTGTTCAGTATGGCAAGGATGAGTCCCAGAGGGCCTATTCAGATACAACCGCTCTGTCAAACCACTCCTACGGTGGAGAGATTACACTGAAGCAGCCACTTTATACCTGGGGACAGATCGGAGCTGCTGTGCGTGCTGCAAAAATAGGTATCATGACATCAGATGATCAGCTAAAACTCCATTGTCAGGCAGTGGCAAGAGATGTCAGCACAGCATTTTATGATCTTCTGCTCTCCACAGAGTTGCAGCAAATTGCAAGAAGAAATCTGGAGCTCAAACTACACCATCTTGATGAGTCCAGACGCAAATATTCAGCAGGAGTTGCGACAGATTATGATGTGCTCTCTGCTGAAGTAGCTGTCAAAAATGCCCGGCCTGAAGTTATTCAATATGAAAATTTGGAGCGTGTATTAAAAGAGCGTCTCGGGATGCTGATTGGCATTCAGGGGGACCATTTCAACATAACAGGTGTTCTAAATGTAACAGCAAAGCCTCTCCAGAATATTCAGCAGACAGTTCAAAGAGCATGGAACAACAGGGCTGAATTATCAGAACTTAATCATCAACTTGGCATGAGAGAGGAGTTAATTAAAGTTGTCAATGCAGCAGACAAGCCCAGAGTCGATCTGCAGGCAAGCTATGGCTGGAACGATTTAACCGTCGAAGATAGCAATGAATCTGGCAATACAGTATCAACGGCTCTCATATTCTCCTATCCATTCTTTGATGGAATGAATACCCGTGGCAGATTAGAGCAGGCCAGAAGTGAAGTCAGAAGCCTTATGCTTCAGAAAGAGAAACTTAAAGACTCCATAAGGCTTGAGGTGTTTGAATCGTTCAGCACATTGAGAGAATCAGGTGAAATAGTCAATGCCCTTACCGGAACAGTGGCCCAGGCAGAGGAGCTTGCATCAATGGCTGAAGATGGGTTTATTTATGGCGTAAAAACCCACCTTGATGTTCAGGATTCTCAACTCTCTGTCAAACAGGCACGGGGAAATCTTGCCAAAGCCAAAAGAGACTATCTAGTTGCTGAAGTTACATTGAAGTGGGTGATAGGGGAGTTGCATTTACCTGCTCTTTCTGAATAACAGCCATGCCCTGACAGAGCACAACAAAGCATGAAAGTTGTAGAGACGCATGTAGAGACGCAAGATCTTGCGTCTCTACGGGGTACCCACCAGCTTGTATCCCTAGACTTTCATATAAACAGCCATGGCCTGACGGGTAGAGCGAAGAATGAACAGAGTAAAACAAAAAAGCCTGAAGCAGAGAGTTTCTGTTTCAGGCTTTTAAATTTTACTACTCTTTTAAACTACGAAAACACTGCTTGAATACGTTTATAGAAAGTGCATGGTGAACACTTAACTAAAAGGTGAGTGTGAGCCTGTGGAACAGAGCATAGACATCAGGATCAACATTCGGATCAGCAACGCCACCGCTTGCACGGGTTGTCCAGTAGTCTCCACCATCAAGGTATGCGGCTACAGCTCTGTATGTGAGGTTGTCAGTGATATTCCAGGTAAAGGTGAAGTCATACTCAATACCCTGATCATCATCATATCCAGCAGCCTCAGGAACATCGTCAGCTTTGGAGATTGCACCTATGAAACCAAGTGTAATGGCATCTGTCAGAGCATAGTCAGCACCTGCATAGAACATCTGATAACCGTCAAGCATTGCAGTGGAGGCTGTTGCAAAACCGTCACCGACATGGTTACCCACGCCGTTTCCAAGGGAACTCTCCATACCATGATAATCTGAATTTAGAATAAAGAGCTTTTCCCAATCTACTCCAGGAGAGACAAAGCCCATGGATTCAACTTTGTCATCGTCATAATCAGCATCACCTGATGAGTGTGCAAATCCACCAAGAACACTGAAAGGAGCAAGATCATATGTGCCTTGTGCGAAATATGCAAAACCCTGTACATCACTATCCTCAACTCCAGCCGTAGAATACTCCAAGGTTCCAAATACATAATCAAGCTCTGCTTCAATACTCAGATTTCCAAATTTTCCATCAAAATATGGGGCAAGAAGGAACACTTTAGCGTCATTGGTAGTTCCTTTGTTAAGAATGGTCATTAAAGAGGAGGTATCCATATCATTCTGCCAGTCAGAATCGATAAGGGCAGCGGCAGATGATGCTGCTGCTGCTGCTGCGGCGGCACTTGCAAGATCACCAGCAGCCTGATATGCAGCAGCGGCCTTTGCATAGGTCTGGGCTGTAAGGGCATTGGTGGCATTTCCTTTATACCACGCTCCATAGGAGGTTAAACTGTCTGAAGCAACGTTATCGCTGAGATAATCTCTGTATGAAGCCGCATTTACATTTGTATCATAAGAAGATTGCAGATCCTCAGTCGCAAATTTCTGACCCGGATCCTGAAATTTGTTAAAACTGTACATTGCAGTTAAAAGACCGGTTGCATATTTCTCAGTCTTGTAAACCGCACCAATATAGTATTTATCATTATCATCATCTATCATCGTGTCATTTTCTGTCACCTTTTCAGCAACGCCTGCCAGATAGAGAGTGCCGTCTCCGATCTCTATTGGCACAGTGTATTTGATTCTGTCTGTATCAGTTTCATCATCGCAGAATGTGGTACCCCATACAACACCCTTCATTCTTCCAACTTCAAACATACCGATCGGGCTGATGTATGTCAGATAGGCTCTGTCAAAATCAATGTTGTCATCATCTTCATTGTTGTCAAAAGCAGAATCTTTTGAACTTAACACCTTTTCAAGGGCATCAAACCGTGTGGTGAGCTTTAAATTATCACTCACTTTAAAGTCTGTCTGAACACGAAGTCTCATCTGCCTGTAATCGCTTGTGTTATCGCTATCAAGCATATTGGGGCTGGAATTCAAGATTCCCTCAACGTAGAATTCACCACTGAACTCTGTCTCAAGGGCTGACGCTGGCACAGCCAGAGCCGCAACAGAAAGAGACAACACCACAAACAATAGAACCTTTTTCATCTTTTTCTTCTCCTTTTTTTTCTCCTGGTTAATTATAGATTAAAAACATGCGCAGGGGTCTGTTATTTCAAACAGCTACACATAATTGTAACCATATAAAGATGTCCAGAGACACGAATCAATAAGCCTCTACACATAATTGTAAGCACGAACAATATAGATCTCATTCGGTTATGCCCGTGAGGAGATAGATGTATCAAGCACCTGCTATATAGATTTCCAGATAAGTCTTTTTATTCAGCCCTGAGCTGAAGCTCCGGGCTGAATTTTACTCAAGCCCCTTAAGGGGGCTTTCTTTATGAGTTAGCCGGGGGCTTCAGCCCCACGGCGGCAGAGTTCCAAAAAATATTTTTTGCCAATTTACTTATCTGGAAAACCATAGAAAATTTAATCAATTAGAGATTGATCTGATTCTGTGCAGGCACTTACCTGGGCATTGATACTATTGCATGGACACGATTTCTAGCGAGTCAAGAAGCTTTCTCTTACACACAGGCTCTTGAACTTGTCAAGCGTTTTTACTGATAAACCATGTTATTTCTGATGTGCAGCTATTTTCTGGATAAAAATAGTGCTCTTCATCTTATTCATAACCAGACCCGCATCTGTCACAACTGCGTAGATAAGCTCTGAATAACCGTCTCCATCCATATCCATAACATTAAAATCAGAGATATAGCCTGGAGCAGGGTTGCCGATCCAGAGATCAACCATGGAACCATCTCTCCATCCCATCACCTGCATACGCCCCTGGGTAAATTTCCGGTATCCTGCCAGATATCCCTTTGCAGCGTCAGAGTTGGTCACGGTTACAATCTCATCTTGCTTATCCTGATCAATATCTGTGACAACAACCCTGTTATTTATGTAAACTCTCTCCTTCAACTGATCCTTTCCCCTGTCCAGTTCAACAAACAGAGGCGTTGATCCTGAGGATTGAGGGCTTGTCCACTCTTTTGCACCACGGTCATCTCCCAGATTCAGGAACCCTGATCTGTCAAACCAGACAAAATAGCCAGCACTGCTGTTCATGCTCTTCTCATTTGCTCTTCTGAGAGGAGAAAATCCGAATATCTCAAAATCTCCTGATGCTATGCTCTCTCTTCTGACAATGCTTTTACCATCCAGATCAAGGTTATAAAGTGAACCTGTAAAGATCTCATCATGTCCCCTTTTCTGACCAAGGAGCTGAGCGCTTCCATCAACACTGACAACTCTGAAATACCACTGAGCGTCTTTGACAAGAGCCTCAAATTCTCTCCCATTCCACTCCAGAACATATGATTTAAGGGAACTGTTTTTACCCAGAGCAGTGATAAAAAGTTCGCTTCGCCCGTTTTTATTAATATCAATGGCATCAATGGAGATATTCCTGTTATAATACTCCCCCTTATAATCACCTTTTTTCACAAGGGTATTATTGGAAAAGGTAAAAAACATGATAGAGTGGTCATCAATCACTGTCAGATCAAGCACCCCATCACCATCAATATCAGCTGTTGCCATGCCTCTTATCTCCATATTCAGCTTACTGTTCATCAGTACTGCCGACTCTGAAGGTTGCATTATAAGAGTTTTTCTTACTGTCACAGCTCCTGCTGCTCCACTTTGTAATGGAGCCTCCAGATGGCTCCCTTTCACAGCTCCTGCCATCGGATCAACAGCAATGGCAGATCCGGCAGAAGCTATAACCCCACCTTTAACAGCTCCATCCCCGGCTCTATTGATAACTACTGCCCTGCTGCCTGATGTGTCTCCAGAAGAGCTGCCACTGCTCTTACCACCCTGCTCAACAGAGCCGGATGGCTGGCCATGGACAGCGGCTCTGACCTGTTCAGCTATGGCTGAGGCATGGCTCATTATATCACCCATGCCACTACCTGTTGCGCTCATATACTTCACCTGCTCCGGCTTCATAACCTCCATGAGCTTTGCGTCGCTGCTCACACTCTCTCCTGCAATGGTGACAGCTCCTGTAAGGAGAAAATCGACCCCATTGAGTTCAGCTATTCCAGCTATCTTCTCAACTATTGAGGCGCCAGTCAGGTCAAGTCCGAATTCCGATGGCAGACGATCCAGACATCTGACCACAATGTTGCTGTCAGTTGCAATTCTGCTGCAAAGCATCTTGCCCATACCCTTTCCGATAAAGCCTATATCCCCCTTTGCCATCACCTCAAACGGGAATACAGCAACTGTTTTAGTTTCAGTTTCTGCCCGAAGGCTACCTGAGCTGGACAGGATTGTAATCATGGACAAGATGGTGACCATATGAAATAGAACGCAGTATTTTCTCATTAGTTTCTCTCTCACAAATTTCATTATTGTTTTTAAGAAGATTATTAATTCAAAAAGCAGCAGAAGAGCCATTAAGTTGCTTTTCACAATCGAATCAGACACTCCGCAATCAGGATTTGACACTATATAATAGCACTCTAAAAGTCAATGAACTCTGCTTCAAAACAGAGTAGTGGTTTAAATTATCACTTGCAAAATCAGAGATCTCTCATTAGAATGCCCTTCCAATGGCCATGACTGTTCTGTTATGGTGAAGTGAATTTATCAATAAATAAAAAGCTTTAATTGATTGATATACAGGAGAAGTCGTTGAAAAAGACAAGTTCAATATCTGGCTGGATTACAAAATTTGATTGGATGGCAAATGTTCTTCTTATTATGGTCACAGCAGGTTCCATCTCAATCTCATATTTTTTACCGATAACCTCAGCATACGCAGAGCCGTTAAAGGTTGCAGTACTTCCCTTTGAGATCAACGCAGAGCAGAACCTTGATTTCCTCAAAAATGGTATTCAGGATATGCTGAACTCCCGCCTCTCCTTCAAAGATGAGGTGCAGGTTATAGATAAAGAGAGTGTGCAGAGAGTGGCAGGAACCATCAAAGGCTTTACTGGTGAGAGTTTTGCCCTGCTTGTAGGGGGGCAGCTCAAGGCAGACTTTGTAATCAACGGAAGCGTCACTATCATAGGCAACAGCACCAGCATTGACTCCAAACTGATTGACATCTCAGGCAAAAATCCACCAGTCTCTTTCTTCAGACAGAGTGCAGATCCAAGTGGTGTAATTCCTGCCATCAACCAGTTTGCCACAACCATAAACGAGACCATCTTCAACAGATCTGCCAGCGTGGTAACCACACCAGTACAGACCAGAACACAGATGCAATCTGACGGCACAGCAGGATCAGGCAGAGCCGCTTTACCACCTTCCCCTCCTGCTGCTGGAGAACAGCTCAACTCAAGCTTTGTTATCAACAGACAAAATGGTTCTCAGCCAACCGGGCAGGTAGAGAGCCCAAATCCTGAATTTGCTGTGACAACTAATGTGCAGGGCAGATCAAATGCCTGGAGAAGCCAGCCATTCAAACACCTTATTAACGGGATCGGTTTGGGAGATACTGATAATGATAAACTTATGGAGACTGCTTTTATCTCTGACCACGCTCTTTATATCTACAGATTTGCAGGGAACCGTTTCATAAAAACCGCGGAGCTTGCAAAAAGCAGGCTATCTACCTACATTGGCGTTGATGTTGGTGACATTAATGGCAATGGGGTTGAAGAGATCTTTGTCACAAGTCTCAATCCTGAAAAGAATATGCCAAACTCCTTTGTGGTTGAGTATGATGGAAGTAACTATACAAACATTGTTAAAAAAACAGCCTGGTACTTTCGTATAATTGAGACTAAGGGTGAAGGCAAGATACTGCTGGGTCAGAAGCAGAGATCAAACAGATCAGATATTGATGACTCAATATACAGAATGAAGTGGGATGGTGAAAACTATGTCCCAACAGAGCCGATATTAAAAGCTGATGGGGTGAGCGTTCTGGGTGCTCTGTTTGGCGACCTCACAGCAGAGCAGAGGATGACTGTTATGGCGTATGACGAGGACGACCATCTGACGCTCTTCAGTCAGAACGGAGATCAGTTGTGGAGAGATCTCAACAGGTCAGGGGGCGGGATGAATTACCTGCAGCTGCCCAAGGAGAGTCCGACAGATGATGCCTCTGTTCACTACCTGCCTCTGCCTGTTCGATCTGCTGATCTCAATGGAGATGGAACCATGGAGATCCTCTATGCATTAAACAGCGACATTGCCAGTGGCTACTTAAGCAAATTCAGAAAGTACAGCAAAGGAATCATCCACTGCGCGTTCTGGAACAGCTCAGGGCTCTCATTGCAGTGGTCAACACCTGAACAGGCTGGAAGAGTCAGCGATTTTATTATTGGAGACTTCAACAATGATGGCGCTAAAGATCTCGTGCTCTCCAATGTCACAAAAGATGCTCTGTCCACATTTTCAGACTCAGAAAGCTGTATTACTGTTTATGGATTAATGCAATAGCTGAAATAGAATTAATTCGACATAACGGCTGTTTTCACATAAAACAGTTTTTTAAAAAAATAACGGATATCTCAAAAAACATGGTCAGATTTTTTAAGACTGTTTTTTTTAATTTCCAGCAGAGTTATTAACATTAAATTATTATTAATGCTTGACATGGTCGTTTAATGTTGATATCGCTACTCAGCAAAGTACTACTTAAAAGAGAATAGAATCAATTTTTTATATCCTTTAAATATAAACAATTACAGATAAAGAAAGGGGGGAGATAGAATCAGAAAAGAGTCAATTAAAATGATTTAATTTATTTATCAGAAATGAAGTTTTTAACTAAAATTTTAAAAAATGATACTATTTGTTTTTTGTAGGAGGAAAACAAAAAAAGATGAAAAAATTGACCATACTTCTTATAGCTGCTGTATGCGCAGTCATGTTTATTGCACCTGCATTTGCAGATGACAGAGTTGCTCTTTCCGGTAACTTCCGCGTTCGCGCATGGGATACTGAAAACTACTGGTTTAGCGGTACAGACAAGAGTTATTTTGACCAGAGACTCAGAATTGGAGCCAAGATCAATGTGGCTGACGATGTAACTGTAAACTTCAGAGCTGACTGGGGTGAAGGCGCATGGGGTAGTGATTACACTGGCGCTAATGGCCTGATTACCCGTCCTCGTGGAACTGCTACAAACACACTTGATATTGACAGAGCAAATGTTCAGATCAAAAAAGAGATGTGGGGCCTGACCGCTGGACAGCAGTACATGGGTCTTGGTGTGAATAAGGTGCTTGATGCCAATGCAACTGGTTTCAAGTTTGATCTCAATTTTGCACCTGTGGTAACAAGTCTGCTCTATGCAAAAATAAGTGAAAATGACTCGCTTGTAGATGAAGACGACACTGAGGATGAAGATTTCTACGCTCTGAATGTCAACTACACTTGTGATACATTTGCAGGGAATGTTTTTGTTGGTGGTATCAATGACGGCACTGATGTTGACAACTCTCCTATTATGGCTGGTATTCATGGAACTGGTAAACTCGGAATGGTTAACCTCACAAGTGAGCTTGCCATGGCAACTGGAGATACCAATGCAGGAGAGACTGACTACATGGGTACACAGTTCTATATTGGAGCCAACACAGATGTCACTGACGTTGTAAATATCGGTATGGAGCTTCTCTACGCTCTTGGTACAGATGATCCTACTGAAGAGCAGTTCACCACATTTGCAAACTGGAGTGCGTTTGCCCCTATGGATATGAATACACCTTTCGCAGGTGATCTTGATGGTGGCATCCCCTCTATTGACACATTTGATCCAACTGGTGACAGCGCTGGTGTTCAGGGCGTTACTATTCAGGCAAAATATAGCCCGATGGATGTTCTTGCAATGGGCACAAAATTTGGTTATTTTCAACCTGAAGAAGACACCCTTACAGATGTTGATGATATCACAAGTTTCAACGTATGGGCAACATACATGATCGCAACCAACACTGAACTTGCAGTAACCTATCTTTATTCAAATCCAGAAGTTGTTTCAGGAGCTACTGACATAGACCCTGAAAAAATGCTTATCACCAGACTTCAGATCTCCTTCTAGTCTGATTGTAAGCTGAAAAAAGATTAAATTAGTTTGTAAAAAGGGGTTGAGAGATCAGCCCCTTTTTTTTATCTGATTAATCCAATCACACTTTTAGAGCACCCTTTTAAAACGCTTCTCCAGCTCTTTCTCACTAAAGAAGATAACAGTTGGCCGTCCATGTGGGCAATGGTATGGGTTATCACACTTTTCAAGATCTGCAAGAAGCTGCTCCATCTCCCTTTTATTGAGCGGATGATTTGCCCTGACAGCACTGTGACAGGCGGCAACTGTCAAGATCTCCTCAAGCCATCTGTCTGTCTCATCTTCAGACATCTTCTCCTCTGCCATCCCGACCATATCAAGAAGCATGGGTCTGACTGGCCTCTCATCTGCTATTGCAGGTACAGATTTGACAACAAAGCTTGTTCCTCCAAATGGTTCAATCTCAAACCCCATACTTAGCAGTTGAGGGATCATCCTCTCAAGAAGAGCAGCCTCTTTATGGTTCAACTCAACAATTTCAGCTACAATCATATCCTGTGAAGGTGGTCGGAACCCCTCTGACCTTCTCTTAAGCCTCTCATAAAGAACTCGTTCGTGGGCTGCATGCTGATCTATCAGCACCATCTCATCTCTTCTGGATTGAGCAATGATATAGGTGTTGACAAACTGCCCAATCACGCTGAGCCCTCCTATTTTTCCTGGATTTACAGGTTTTTCTGAATATTGTAATAGTGCTTGAGGTTGTTCTGAATGTTGGTGCTGTTCCGGCTGTGGTTGTTCTGAATGTGAGCCTCCCCACCATTGGTCAGAAGAGTCTGGAAGCGGTGACCCTGAAAAGGCTCTGTTCAATTCAAATATCGTGGAAGGGCTATTTTCAGCTAACATGGGAGTTGCTTGAGGATCTGTTTCTCTCTCTGTCTGGCATATGGTATGGAAATTATAAGATTCACTGCTTTCAGATATCTCATGTTGAAAACCACCCTCTTTTTCCGGTTGGAATGGCTCTGGCTCTGGAGATTGCGGAAATGATGTCAAGCTTGTCTGATTATCGCTGTTGCTGTTGCTCTGCACCACACTATCCTGTTTTCTCTCACCTTGGTAGAGGGCATTATGAACCGCATTGAAAACAGAACCAAATACAAGGCCAGGATTGGCAAACCTCACCTGAAGTTTTGCAGGGTGGACATTGACATCGAGTTCATCAGAGGGGATTGTTATGAATAGAGCAGCCATTGGAAACTGCCCCTTCATCATCCTCCCTCTGTATCCCTTCAAGATGGCAGAGAGAAGTGCCCTGTCAGAGACAGACCTCTTATTTACAAATAGAAGAATATTGCCTGAAGAGTTTCTTGAGACAGAAGGCTTTGTAATATATCCTGTTATATAGAGCCTGCTCTCTTCTGAAGAACTCCTCTCTGGCAGAGTTATGGCATACAGATCGCTGAGAGACTCTGTACCAAGCACCATCCCAGCTCTTGAGAGAAGATCATCTGATTCAAAATAGTGTTTTACAGTACGGCCATTATGAATCAGGCGAAATTGGACATCGGGAGCAGCAAGGGCAAAAGCTGCAACAGAAGCTGCAATATGGCCCATTTCTGTATTGGTTGTTTTGAGAAATTTTCTGCGGGCAGGGGTATTGAAATAGAGATTTTTCACCTCAATCATGGTGCCTGATGGAGCACCTGTCTCTGAGAGAGATATAACCTTGCCTCCGCTGATATCAACCCTTGTTCCTGATCCCCCCCCTTTTTCCCGTGTGATCATGGTAAAGTTTGAGACAGATGCCATGGATGGAATGGCCTCTCCCCGGAACCCGAAGGTTTTAATGGCAAAGAGGTCATCATCATTGACAATTTTGCTTGTGGCATACCTCTGGATGGAGAGCAGAGCGTTTTCACGGGACATACCATGACCATCATCAGATACCCTTATAAGATCACTGCCACCCTTTTCAATCTCAACTGTAATACGTTTTGCCCTGGCATCAAGAGAGTTCTCTATGAGTTCTTTTACTACAGAGGCTGGACGTTCAACCACTTCACCAGCCGCTATCCTGTTGGAGATAATTTCAGGAAGTATCCTCACCTGAGGAGCGCTTCTACTCTCCTCCTCCTCTTCATTTCCGTTGATCTGTGGCATCACTCTTCACCTTCAGCCTGCTAATTGTCTCTCCTTTGCTCTTATCTCTTATATCACCCTTCATCTTTAACAGATTGACACACCCTTAAGTCACGCATCTTTTGATGTAGGCTCTCTGACAAACCTCAGCAGAAACTCGGAGTCATCCGGGTTTAAATCAAACTTGATTGCAGCCTTTTCTGCAAGCATAACACCATCCTGATCCGGCTTTAGCTGTCTCTCTTCTGAGATCCATTTTATAGCTTTACGAAGATTTTCTCCATGAGGTTGAACAGTACTCATTATCTCACTCCTTTTTTATTAACATTAGATACA